>PVMK01128547.1_pt1 | contig 28412 bp, 23 predicted proteins | sample 1853481 | NCBI WGS metagenome assembly PVMK01 (sample SAMN08533507, study PRJNA380276) | Marine sediment metagenome, whole genome shotgun sequencing project. | reverse complement strand
CTGATGTTCTTTTTGACAGAGACCGCGCAGAGCCCCAAGCATGTCGGCGCCGTGCAAATCTTCAAACTGCCCGCTAAAGCACCGAAGACCTATATGCGCGACCTGGTTAAAGCCTTCAAGGAAGTGCCGGTTGTATCGCCGTTTGATTACCGGCCGCATTTTCCCCGCATCGGTATGCCCGAATGGGTGGTGGATGACAATCTCGATATTGATTATCACGTGCGGCATTCCGCACTGCCACAACCGGGCACCGACGAGCAATTGATGGAGGTGCTACAGCGCCTGCACTGCGGCTTGTTGAACAGGGACAGGCCGGGCTGGATCTGCCAGGTCATCGAAGGCCTGGAGGGTGGGCGTTTCGCTATTTACAGCAAGATTCACCACGCCTACATCGATGGCATGTCGGGCGTAAAACGTATGTACGGCAGCTTATCTCCCTCGCCCACCAAAATGGACATTGTTCCGACCTGGGCGTATGTGGCTGATAAAAAGCCCGAGGGTAAAGCCGGGAGCAAAAAACGAAGCGGTAAGTCGAGCCAGCCTGCGCTGTCTCAAATCAAAGCGGTGACTGACCTGTACTCATCGTTCGCCCGGGTGGGCCTGGAGTTTCTCAACCTGCGGCAGAGCAGGGCGCAGACCATGTTTCACGCGCCGCGCACGCGTATGAATGATCGGGTGGAATACGATACGCGCTCTATCGCGACCTGTTCACTGCCTCTGGATCGTACGCGCGCGGTGGCAGCGAAATATGGCGGCAAGGTCAACGACGTGGTCCTCGCCGTGGTGGATGCGGCCCTGCATGACTACCTTGAGGCGCATGCGGAAAACACCGATACGCCCCTGGTGGCGCTGTGCCCCATGTCTGTACGAGCCGAGGGCGATGATTCGGCAACTACCCAGGCGACGGTAGTACATGTGCGCATGGGCCAGCCCGGCGCTACCATTGGGGAGCGCCTGCAGCAGGTGATTGCATCGTCGGTTGCAGCGAAGGAGGAAGCCAGCACCATGTCGCGTGATGCCCTGATGGATTTTGCCATGGTAATGGTAGGTGCATTGGAACTGGTCGAGCGCAGTGGCCTGGGGCGGATATTGTCCCCGTCCTACAATGTGTTGGTATCGAATGTACCGGGGCCGGCTGAAGATGTATTGTACCTGCGCGGTTCGAAACAGCTGGCCAGCTACCCGATTTCCGCTTTTTTGCCGGGCAGCAACCTGAACGTCACCGTGTTGTCACACGGCAACAAACTGGATTTTGGCCTGGTAGCGGACAAGCATGCACTGCCGGATTTGCAGTTTGTCGCACAGCGCATGGAAAAACGCTTTGCCGAGTTGGCAAAAGGGTTACCTGGTAAAAGAGTGGCTCGCAAGAGTTCGGCGGGCAAGGCTAGAACGAAGGTGAAGGCTAGACTGGGTTAGATTAGGCGGAGTGGAAAATGATCGGAAGCAGAGGGACATATCCAATGTCCCTTTAGGTACTTATGTGATCCGATTTATTTACATATGTAACAAAAACTGGAGAGAACGAATGAAACTTTATACCGCAATTGCAACAGTTGCACTGCTGGCAGTGACTCAAATGCCTGTCTATGCCGGCCCCGATGATCGCCAGGACCGGCGCCAGGAACGGGGAAGATCTGACGAGCGTCAGGACAGGCGAGATTGTCGTCAGGACGAGGGCTATGTCGGTAAGGACAAGCGCGACTGCAAGCAGGAAGAGGTCCGGGATGGCGTCAGGGGCAAACAGGGCGAGCGCTTCGACGGCGACGATGACAAAGACAATGACAATGATTGAAATCGACTAAGCCCTGTTGGGCCTGGCCCGCAAGGCATCCATCTATTGCAAAGCTGTAGCGATAGCGCTGACTCTGGCCGGTTATTAAAAATCCCAGCCAAGCACGTCGTGCATAACAGACCAGCGCGGCTTTTGCGCCTTGGGATTTTCCCCGAGTACCCAGTAATCGTAGACGCTTTGCAGATAGGCACTGTCTTTTTTCACTTGCAGCCAGGTATTGATGAACTGAGTAAAAACCAACTGGGTCTTTGGTAGTGCGAAGCCTACGGGCATTTTAATTTGCAGGCCTTTGGCAACAACAGCAGTATAATTGGGGTAGAGCATAGCCCATGCGGACCCCGCCTCAGCCGAATACGTCAGTGCATCCAAATCGGGGTACTCTCCCTTGAAATAATTCCTGGGGCCGTCGACGGTCGTCAGTTTCGCGTTTGGGAACATTGCCTCTATCGTGCCCCTGTAATAGGCAGTTGTTTCCATTCCAATAGTCAGGTTCTCTATCGCGCGAATTGAATCGACGCTGCTGAACTCGCCTCGTCTGGAATCCTTCACCATGAATGAGACAGTCTTCTGGGTATAGGGGTCGCTGAAAGACACATCCAGTGCACGCGCCGGCGTTATAATCCTGCCGCCAACTACGATATCGAGACGGCCATCGGTCAACATTTGTGGATCTTGCCTGACATCCTGAACGTGAGTAAGCTCGATAGTGATATCCAGATCCCTGGCCAGTTCATGCAACATCTCCATGTCAAACCCAACTACCTGTCCCTGGTCATTGCGGAAGGCGAAAGGCAGGGTGTCTGAGGAATATCCCACCCGGATGCTGCCGCGATCACGAATAACATCGAGCCGCGGCCTGGCCTGATCCTGTGTGCTCAGTGGTACGGGCGATTTAATAACTTTGACGGTTACCGGTTGTGCTGCGAATTTCATCGATTCAAATGATTTGGCAGCCACATATTCATAGGGAATGAGTTTCGTCAGACCGATGCCCACCAAAACCATCACGCCCGCGGTAACACCCAGGTGCAAAGCCACTGCCTGCATCATTTTACGCATACTCAGGCGATTCAATACCGCTGAGGCGACCAGCAGGGTTACCACAAATCCGTGAAGCGCCGCCAGGCCCGTGGCAAAACGTGCGGTGACCACGCTGCCCAGCAGGTATAACTGGAACTGGTCAGCAGGTAAGCCGAAATAATCGAGCAGGAAAGGAATGGCAACCGCCATGCTGCCAAAAGCTGAAAAGGCACCCATGATTACATACGAGGGGTATTGTTCCAGAGTCAGCGGGGAGCCGACATACCAGGCGGAGAACAAAATAAACCCGAGTCCCAGTAAGGCCCCGGCACTTGGAAAACTGTAGGCTGTTGGCACCAGCACATCAACGGTGGAATCTGTTTCTTCACACGCCATACCATGCTTTTTGAGCATCTCTTTACAGCGCTCCGCAATCATGGGCAGCACCACCAGCACCGTGCCTGTCGCCAGGGCTGTAACCGTCGCCTCACCAGCCACAGACATGAATTCTCGATAGGAAAAAGGCGTTGCCCAATGCACCAGCAGGGGCAGCAATACAAACCCCAACAAAAAGCCTGCGATCAGGTAGACCCACAAATAGACTTGCAGGCGTTCCAGTTCTTCGGGTTGTAAAGTGCCCGCAGCAGAGGCCGCAATAGCGAAGATTCCCAGTGGCGACAGTTTAGCTATGAATGAGGCAACCCCTTGCAGGCCATCAGCAATATTGTCTGTCAGGCTTATTAACGTTTCCTTGTTCTTAACGTTTATGACAGCGATACCCATCAACAGCGAAAATAATACAACCGCCGGGACAATGGTATTGGACAAGGCGGAAAAGACATTAGACGGTATATACAGTGCGACGAAATCAAGCTTTACTGACTCCGCTATCATGCTGGTACTGAAGAAGCCGGAAGTTACCCATGTGGGGTAAGCCAGTGGCAGCAGCAGTACCGTAAGCATGACCGACAGCCAAATGAACAGAATAATTTTGATTGCCTTGATACCAATATTCGCGGCCATGGCGGCATCCAGTCGCCCCAGACCGCCGATAATGGACACCAGAACATAGGGCAGTACAGTCATCTGCAACAGGCGTATATAAACAGTGCCGCCTATTTCCAGAACGCCAGCTGGCTCACCGACGAATATTCCCGTGAATATCCCGAGAAGCAAGGCGGTTATCACGCGCTGGAAAGGACTCAGTCTGCTATACAGCTTGAACGCAACCATGGCAATGCTCTATTTTAACGAGGGTGTCAGTTGTTCAATCAGTTGTTCAAAGGGAGCTGAGTATACAATACGGCTCCAGAGGTCGGAACTGTAGAGCTGTAGCGGCGGCCTGTTACCACGCGCCTCTGGCCGCACCGTTTTGACCCGGTCGCCCTCAGATAGGGCCGCCAGCAAGCTTGCTCGCTGGTTTAACGTCGCCGCCAGCTTGCGGGAGAGCTTCCAAACCAGCGCCGAAATGCGCGCCCGAAATTGGCGGGCTCTTTGTAACCCAGCAGATCCCCCACATCCGCCACCGTCAGTCGCGCATTACCCAATAGCGTCTGGGCGTAATCGCGGCGCAGTTCCTCCAGAATTTCCTTGTAAGCGGAGCCCTCTTTTTTTAAACGGCGAATAAGTGTTCGGGTAGTGAGATGCATAGCCGCCGCTATAGCCTCCTGCGTGGGCGGCGCCATATGCTCGCTCTCCCCGGCGATTTGTCGATCGAAGTGATTGCGCAAATGTGTGCGAACAATGGCGATAGCGCTGCTGAGCTGTTCACGCGAAGCGATAAGCTCTCTACATTTGGCTATGTTCGCCCAGTACATGGACTCGTCGTGCAAAGGAGAAGGCAGTCGCCACCAGATGGCCGGGATAGAGATGGAGTTGCTGCTGGCGTCGAACAAAACCTGTGCGTCGTATGCGGCGATAAACTCATCCGCTGTTGCAGGTCTGGGTCGCATCAGGCTCACCACCACATTGTCGCTTACCGGGTGACCGAGAATAGCCGCCAGTAACGACTCCACCACCTTGAGAACAATCTCAGCCAGGGAGCGGGCGAACTCCCCATCCCCGGTGGCATCAAGCACATTCCACACGTAGCGGCTATCCGTCAATTCCAACTCTGTAGCGATTGCGGTGACACGGGCCGGATAGAATTCCGCCAGTGCTTCCACCGCCGCCCCCAGGGTTGGTGCGCTGAGTGCGGCAAAGCCCAGGGAGCCATGGGCGCTGGCACTGAATTGCCCGCCCAGGCGTGCGGCCCACGCGGACGATGCCTCCCGCTGCTGGTCTATGTTGTGAAAAATAGCCGCCAGTATTCGCCAGTCAATATAGTCGGCAGACATCAGGAATTCGGCTGTCACACCGGTGCCTTCCAGCAACCCATCTACCGGAAGCAGTTCTGACTGTAGCGTCAGTCGCGCGTATGCAGTGGAGATTTCCAGTGGTGCGGGCATGCAGGCACAGTAGCACCGATTGTTGATAATGTCACCTAATGACTACTATAACGTCATTTAGTGAAAGCTGGGTTTTGACGATCCTGACATAAACTGTCCTCATCTTAAATAACGAGGTTACATGCAATGACTACATATACTCTTGATCACCCGGAAAAGGGGCATATCGAATACCGTGACAAAAAGCGCTATCTATGGATTTTGTCCATATTTATGCCGGCCGCTCCACTGCTGGGGATATTTCTCTATTTCCAGACCGGCTCACAATGGCTGCTGGGAACGCCACTGGTAATTCTCTATCTGGTTCTCCCTTTCATGGACTGGGCACTGGGCTCGGATACCAATAATCCGCCTGAAGAAATCGTGCCTCAATTGGATGAAGACCGCTATTACCGGGTGTTGACCATGCTGACTGTGCCGCTACATTTTCTGGTGCTGATAGCCGTGGCCTGGTTCGTGGGAACCCAGGACCTGTCTGTCTGGTCGGTACTGTTAATGGCACTTACAGCGGGCGCGTTCAGCGGATTGGGCGTTAATACCGCACACGAACTGGGTCACAAAAAGCCTGCGATTGAACGCACCTTCGCCAAGTTTGCCCAGGCGGTACCCGCATACGGCCACTTTTGTATTGAGCACAACCGGGGCCATCACTGCGATGTGGCAACCACTGAAGATCCCGCCAGTTCACGTATGGGCGAGTCCATCTATAAATTTGTTCTGCGGGAAATTCCCGGGGCATTCCGCCGGGGCTGGGCCGCAGAAACAGAACGCCTGAAGCGTTTGGGCAAGGGTCCGTGGTGCCTGCAAAACGATATCCTGCAGTCCTACGCCATAAGCGCTGTGTTACAAGGTGGTTTAATCGTGGCATTTGGCTGGATCATGATTCCCTTCCTGGCCATCCACAATTTCTGGGCCTGGTATCAACTGACCAGCGCCAACTATATCGAGCACTACGGCCTGTTACGCGAGAAGCAGGCGAATGGCCGCTACGAGCGCACCCAGCCGCACCACTCCTGGAATGCGAACTACATCTTCAGCAACATCGCATTGTTTCATCTGGAGCGGCACTCGGATCACCACGCCAACCCCACCCGTCGTTACCAGAGTCTGCGTAATTTTGACGACATCCCCGAGTTACCCAACGGCTACTTCGGCATGTACCTGGCCGCCTATATCCCTTGGCTGTGGTACAAGGTGATGGATGAGCGTGTACTGGCTCTGCCCCATATCCAGGGAGATTTAAGCAAGGTAAATATCGACCCGGCCAGGCGCGATGCGATTTATGCGAAGTACGGCCAGGGGCAGGCAACACCACTGCCAGCCTAAAAACCGGGGGACGTAGCAGATTAGAGACGCGGCTACGCCCCCACTGCTGTCCCACAGTTTCAAGCAACGTACAGGCCCGATATCATCATTCGTTCGGCATCGGGATGCAATTGGTCACAATAATAGAACCCTGAAAGGTACCGCACATGAGCAAGGATAATGCGCAAACATATGGCATAAACAGGCGGGACTTTATCAAGGTAGGCAGTGTCGGGACCGGGCTGTCACTGATAGCGCTCAATGGCTTTACGTCAGAATCGTTTCTCGATGACCTGGCCAGCGGGAAGTCCAACATTTCCTATGAATCATGGGAAGATGTCTATCGCAATGAGTGGCAATGGGACGATATTTCCTGGGGGTCCCACAACAACCAGTGTCTCCCTGCTGGCTGTTCGTTCCGCGTGTACAGCAAAAACGGCATCGTCTGGCGTGAGGAACAGACTGCGAAGGCTCATGCCTCCAATGATAACTACCCTGACTTTAATCCTCTTGGCTGTCAAAAGGGCTGTGGTTTTCACAGTCTGCTCTACAGCGAAGAGCGGCTACGCTATCCAATGAAGCGGGCAGGAGAACGTGGGGAAGGGAAATGGAAGCGTATTAGCTGGGACGAGGCCTTAACAGACATCGCAGATGCTATTTTGGATGCACATCGGGAAGTGGGGCCGGGAGGCTTTCACCTGGATGCCCCTCATATTCACGCAGGCTCGGCGGCCTGGGCAGGTGCCGCCCGGATGACTGCCATGCTGGGTGGTTTGGCGCCTGATTTCAATGTTGAAATCGGTGATGACCTCAAGGGAATTTCACACGTTTTCGGCAAGATGCGCATGGGTTTTTCCTGTGACAATCTCATGGATGCAGAACTGTTGGTATTTACCCATACCAACTGGGCCTACACGGCTCCGCCTTTGTATCACTTTATTACCGAAGCGCGCTACAACGGGTCAGAGATCGTCTTGTTGAGCCCGGACTTCAATGCCAGTGGCGTTCACGCCGACATTCACATTCCGGTCAAGGCCGCTTCCGATTCAGCCTTCTGGCTGGGTGTGTGCCAGGAAATCCTGGCCAATGATTGGCACGATAAGGCTTTCGTGCGCGAGCAAACAGATTTGGCGATGCTGATCAGAAAGGATAATCACAAATTCCTGACGGCCGAAGATATGGTTGGTGGCCGCGCCGATCAACTGTATTTTTACGATGTGGAAACGAATGCGCTGGCCGAAGCGCCACAGGGAACGCTGGCCTTCGAGGGAATCCAGGCCCTGGAAGGGAGCTGGGAAGTCACGTTGCAAGACGGTAGTAAAGTGCGGGTAGAGCCCTCGCTGGCGCGTCTGAAAGCAAACCTGGACCAGGATTATACGCCGGAAAAGGCGTCGGAGATTTGCCACATAAAACCCAGCGTCATTCGCATGATGGCCAGGAAAGTATCCACCCGGCGAACTCACCTGTATATCGGGTTTACCTCGGCCAAACACTATCACGGCGACCTGATGGAAAGGTCCGCTTTACTGGCGATGGCCCTGACCGGCAACTGGGGCAAACCGGGTACCGGCACTAACAACTTCATCGCTTTTTCCGACCATGCCGAATTCCTGTTTGTGGCGAAAAAGACCATTGCCAACGGCGGTTTAAAGGAGCTGCATGATTTCGAAGAAATAATGGCCAAACAGATTCTTGAGAATGACCCTAACGCTACCCGCGAGCAGATCGGCAATGACATTATGGCCGAACTCACCAAAAAATTTGGTTGGATGCCACCATCGTTGTGGATGTACAAGCACGCCGGGTATAGCCAGCTGTGGGATCGTCCGGAATGGCAGGACCAGGCAGTGGGTAAAACCTTTGGCGACTATTTCAGGGAGGGCGTAGAGAAAGGAATTATTGACGACGAACTTCTGGAAACCGCTCCCCAGGTATTGATGTATATGGCTCACAATCCCCTGCGTCGTCAGCGCAGTGGACGCAGGATGTACCTGGAGAACCTCTGGCCCAAGGCGAAAATGATTTTTAGCGTGGAAACGCGCATGTCCAGCTCGGCCTCTTATGCAGATATTGTTCTCCCCGCGGCCTGGTATTACGAAAAGGAGGATATGACCGCATCGTTTGGTTTCCTTCCTTTTATATCCATGCAACAAAAAGCGGTTAACCCACCCGGAGAAGCGCGGGCGGAGTGGGAGATTTTTGTGGACCTGATGAACAAAATCGGTGAGCGAGCCAGTGCACGAGGCATGAGCGAGTTTGTCGATAATATGGGATTGAAGCAGAAATATGTCGAATTGCATCATAACTTTACGCTGGGCGGCGAGTTGTTGACCAACCTTGACGTGCAAAAAGAGTTTGTCGCACTCAATGAAGCAACCGGCATCATGCCCAAAGGTTATACCTTTGAGCAGTTTGAAAAAGATGGGACGGTGCGGGTTCAGTCCATGGGCGCAATGCACCAGCGTGAAACCCAGGCCGGTGATGTCGTAGCGGATAAACCCTATTACGCCATGGGTTGGAACGTGGAGAAAAAACTGCCTTACGCCACTCATACCCGTCGCGCCCAATTCTATATGGACCACGACTGGTTTATAGAAGCCGGTGAAGCCCATCCCGTACACAAGGATCTTCCGCCGATAGGCGGCATGCACCCCTATCATCTTATCAGTGGTCATCCGCGCATCAGCGTCCATACGCTGCACCAGATGACACCCATGCTGATGAGATTGCACCGCGGCCAACCCGTTGCGTTTATCAACAAGCAGGAGGCCCACAGGAGAGACATTAGTGATGGCGACATGATTCGCATGTACAACGATTACGATTCATCCGAGTTGATGGTCTCGACTGCCGCCGGGGTAGGCCCTGACCAGATCGCTGTTTATATGTGGGAACCCAATCAATTCAAGGACTGGAAGTCACACGATGCCATGCTGATTGGTATGCCCAAGGGTATTCATTTGGCGATGGACTACAAGCAGTTGCGTTACCGCTTCTTTGTTGGTTCACCCAACCCCACTGGCGACCGAGCTCTGCGAGTGAATTTCGAAAAAGTACCTGCTTGAGAGCTGGAGGATACAAGAAATGAATATTGATGTGCCAAGTAAGCAAGAGCTTATGTCCTCCTCGAAACAGGTCGCCACCGTTATCGATCTCAATAAATGTATGGCCTGTCAGGCCTGTACTGTCGCCTGTAAAACCTTGTGGACAGACCGCGAGGGTGCCGAGCATATGCGCTGGATGAGTGTTGCCACGGCTCCCGGCCCGGGTTACCCCCGGGACTTTGAAAGCAAGGGCGGTGGCTACGATGAGCGTGGCAACCCCCGTGCAGGCATCATCCCGACAATGGTTGATAGCGGTGACAACCTGCAGTTCAATCACCAGGAAGTTCTTTATGAAGGCAAGGGCCAGTCGGTCCATTTGCAGCCCAGGTCCAGCCAGGGGGGGAAACCCGAATGGACCTACAACTGGGAAGAGGATCAAGGCGATGGCGACTGGCCGAACCCGTATCACTTTTACCTGCCCAAAAAATGCAATCATTGTAGCCATGCGGCCTGTATCGACGCCTGTTCACGCAATGCCATCTCCAAACGTGATGATGGCATTGTTCTGATCGATCAGGAAAAATGCGAGGGCCACAGGCATTGCGTAGAGGCTTGTCCTTACAAGATGGTGTTCTTCAATCCGGTTACTCAGAAAAGCGAGAAGTGTATCGAGTGCTTTCCCCGAATTGACCAGGGTATAGCCAGTGGTTGTAATCGCCAGTGCCCGGGTCGCACCCGTGCATTCGGTCATATTGGTGATGAAGACAGTCTGGTCAACAAACTGGTACACAAGTGGAAAGTTGCCATTCCCCTGCACCCTGAGTACGGCACACAGCCCAATGTCTATTACGTGCCGCCCATGTCCGCGCTGGCCTACGATGAAAATCTGGAGCTGACCGATGAGATGCGCATGCCCGCTTCTGTGCTGGAATCCTATTTTGGCAAGGACGTTCACCGAGCCCTGGGTGTGGTGATTGCGGAAAGGAAAAAAAGAAAGCGGGGTGAACCGTCAGAGCTGATGGATTTGCTTATCAGCCGTAAATGGCACGATAGATTCGCGCAATTTATCAACGACCCGGTATGAGCCCTGGCTGACCTGTATACAATGTACCTGGAAAGGATATTTGGATGAAACTGTCATATATAAAAGCGGCGAATGAAAAACTGCTGGACCCTTTTTCCAGCGCGTGGTCAGGTGTGAAAGAACACGATGTAGACCTGTTCCAAACGCCGGTTGGCATGGTGGCGCACCTTTCGCCTTTTATGGCATTAAGTGAGGATCACGGCAAGATCAGCCATTTGCAGTTCAAGATTGCCCACAATGAAAAAACAGCCAATGTTTATGTGTCCTGGAAAGACGAATCCAGAGACGACAAGATCGAAGACCTGGATCAGTTTATTGATAGCCTGGCGGTGATGTTTCCCCTGACGCCCACGGCAAATTCCATGACAATGGGTGATGCCAGCAATCCGGTTAATGCCTGGTTCTGGCGTGCTGACAAGGCGGAGCCTTACGATGTTATAGCTCATGGGTTTGGCACCAGCAAACGTCGTGGTGGCAGTACGCTGGGCTTGTCCGCGGCCTCCCAATACCACAACGGCCGTTGGCACGTGGTGTTTCAGCGCAGTTTGCGCGTCAATATGATCTCGCACGATCAGGTGGGCTTTAAACCCGGTGCCATTTCCGGTATTGCTTTTGCGGTGTGGGATGGCAGTAACAAAGAACGTTCTGCACAGAAATCTTTTTCCGGGAATTGGCTCCCGTTTGAAATTGATGCCTGATCCAGTGCCATTAATCACCCACTATTAAGAGATGATTATGAGTGCATCAGAATCAAGAAGTGGCCTGTATAGCCGATGTGGTGCTTACATGGCGTTTCCAACCGCCCAGGTATGGCAAGAATCCTTGTGTCAAAATACATTTGCGCTACTTGAAGGTGTCGACAGCGGCCTGCCGCGCGCTTTTTCTCCCGACACCCTCAGAAATGAAAATAACTATACCCCGGATGATCTGGAGGTTGTTTTTACTATGACCTTTGATACGGGAGCAGCCGCCGTTTCTTTACATGGTAGATCGTATACAAATGATGGTGACCAAAAGTTATTCGAGGAACTGTTTCGGTTTTACGAATATTTCGGACTTGATTTTTCCTCCAGTAATAATGACTTCTGGCCAGATTCACTGCAGATCGAGCTGGAGTTCATGCACTACCTCACGCACCTGGAAGGGTTGGCAGGAGATAACCGGCTCCCGATATTAAAGGCGCAAAGAGACTTTTTGACACGGCATCTAAGGCCGTTGCTTGCCGGGATCAAGGCCTCGCTGGTTGAGAAAGATATTCCTGTGTACACTCAATTGGCGACGCTACTTAACGAGTTTGTAGAAGCGGATCATGCCTATATCAATGAAGTCATAGGTGACCAGATTTCGGTAAAGCAGATTGCATGATGGAGCCGCGTAGCCCGTCTATTTACTCGGAATAGATCCACTTTTTGTTGTGTAGAAATCGCGAGGAGCATTGGTTTCTCCCTGCTCAAGCAGTAAATGATATAAAACTGGCGAAATGTGATGAAGTAACTCTGCTGAAATATTCATATATTCATGGTCTGAGCTGTTGTGACTTGAAGTAAGTCATTTCGTGGCCTGAGCATAATGAATAATGAATCAGTAGTATGAAATTCCAGATCATTGGAGGAGTTAAGCAGGTTGAAACTTTCGCAGTCAGTAGCGGTATCCGAGAGATTACCAGGCTTCGCAGGATTTATGGGAAGGGGCGCTGGCGTAAAAGGAAGGGTATTGCGGAAGTGCAATTCGAGGATGGAAGTACTCGACGAGTGGAGTTACACTGGTACGAAGCCTCTGGAATTGGCCGCAGGGAATACAAAATCAAACGATTTATGGACTGAGCGATGACCCAACCTAAGTTCGTGATTTGTATAGAAAACTCAGATTATCCCGCCTCCCTGGAGAAGCGGAAAATCTACGAAGTCGTACCAGATGTGGATGCCGCGCTATCAGAGCACATTCGCGTCATAGACGAGTCAGGTGATGATTACCTGTACCCGGCGACCTGTTTTGTCGACGCCCATCTCCCCAAAGCGGTTGAAGCCGCGGTAGTTAAAGCCGCTTAATCCATCTTTTTACTCGGCATAAAGCCACTTTTTATTACGGTAGAAATACCCGATCACCCTCGGGTAGAGCTCCGGGAAAGAGCCGCTTGAAGCGCCAGCCCCATTTGGCGTCCGCCTGGGTCATCACGTAGAGACGGTCTTTTTCTATTGCCGCGATGACGTCGTTCACAATATCTTCTGCCGAGACCTTCGAGGCTTGCAGCTGCCTGACCAGGTTATTTTCCATGGTCCTGCCGGTGGTCATGGTTTCGCCCAGCGAAGTGACGAAAACTGTTGGGCAGATAACGGTCACGCCAATATTGTCCTTGCTCAATTCGACTTTCAAGGTCTCGGACAGGGAAACAACACCCGCTTTGGCCACGTTATAGGCGGCCATTTCCGGCCCCGCCAGTGTGCCGGCACTGGAAGCCGTATTTATAATGTAGCCGCTTCCCTGCTGTTTGAGCAGCGGGGTAAACACTTTGCAGCCGTAAACGACACTCCACAAGTCGATATTGATGGTTCTCTCCCAGTCTTCAAGAGACAACTCATCGATAGCACCGGCTGTGGCTATTCCCGCGTTGTTGAATACCAGATCCACACCGCCCCAGGTCTCGAGCAGGGTACTGGCCGCGTTCTCCAGCGCCGAATACTGGGTAACATCCAGCACCATTGCCAGGGTCTGGGCGCCCAATGCCTGAAGCTGCTTCTCAGCCTGCGTCAGTCTCTGTTCATTGATGTCGCAAATTAGCAACTTCCAGCCGCTGGCGGCCAGGCGCTCGCAGATGGCCAGGCCGAGACCACTTGCGGCGCCGCTGACGAATGCGCGTTTTTGGGGGAACTTCTGCTCTAGATTCATGGGCTCGTTACTCCTGGATTCTGCTGTTTCAGTTAGGGCACAGCCCTGGCGGGCAGTCGATTTTCTTTATCTTAGTCAATAACTTAACTCATGTGCCCAGTATAGGCCTGTCACAGGGCGCAGATCACTTATCTTTGCCGCGACGCTCAGGACAAGCGGTCTTCACTCTGCGACAAGTGCAAGTGCGCAATCTGGACTAGTATTAACTCGTCATCAAGTGGTGCTGCGTGCAGAGCTGTTCGAAGCTGTTCGTAGCAAAGAGTAATACAAACTGAGGTTTCGCCATGTTTACGTTCGACAAGCTTGAATTACCACGTCTGGGCCTGCGCGGCCTGGAATCGGGTCTCTCTGAAGAAGAGCAGGCCATACAGGATGCGACCCACCGTTTTGCGGAAGAGGTTATGCGCCCCATCGGCCAGAAACTGGATGCGATGACCCCCGAGGAGGTCATTGCCGAGGGTTCACCCTTACACGATTACATGGCCCAGATGAGTCAGGCTGGTATCCTCGACCTGGGTGCCATGGCGGAAATGACCAACGAACAAAAAGCGCGTGTATTTCCTTTGATCTTTGAAGAGCTTGGTTGGGGCGACTCGGGCCTGGCGATCGCCACCCTGGCATCCTCCATTCCGGCCTTCACGGCCCATACCACCGGCGACCCGGAAATCATTGAACGTTTTGGCAGTGTGGCCGGTTGTTGGCTGGCCACCCAGCCTGAGCGAGGCAGCGACGTGGTCGATATGGACGCCACCGAGGTACACCCCGGTACCCTGCAGAGTAAAGGCAACCTGCTGGCGCGCAAGGACGGTGATGAATATGTGATCAACGGTCAATCCGCCGCGTGGGTGTCCTATGCTCCTCTGGCGCAGACCGCCATGGCCTATCTTCCATGTGACTATGGCGATGGTTTCTACAAGGAAGGGGAACAGGGCATGCATCACGTGGGCATCCTCATTCCGTTGGATCTGCCGGGTGTGTCCCGCGGTAAGCCACTGGACAAGCTTGGCCAGCGCCCGCTGCCCCAGGGTGAAATATTCTTCGACGAGGTGCGCGTGCCGGCCAAATACGCTATCGCCACGGGTGATGCCGCCATACCCCAGATGATGGCGACCCTGACGTTCGCCAATATGGAAATGGCGGCGACCTTTACCGGTGTGGCACGCTCGGCCTTCGATCTCGCCCTGGAATATGTGCATGAGCGCAAGCAGGGCGGCACCGCTATTATCAATCATCAAACAGTGCAGGCCCGCACATTTGATTTATGGCAACGCGTGGAGACCTCGCGCGCCCTGACCCACCGGGTTTTTAATTACAACTATGGGGAATTCGGCCCTCACTTGTTGGCATCGGTCACCTCCAAGACCTTCGCCACACAAACCTCTTTCGAGGTCGCCAGCGAAGCGCTGCAACTGTTTGGCGGCAACGGCTTGACCAAAGAGTACCCGATAGAAAAAATCATGCGCGACGCCCGCGCCTCGATGATAGAGGATGGTGAAAACAACGTCCTCTGCCTCAAGGGAATGCGTTGGCTGAGCAAGTGGTACCAGGACAAGCACGGCATCGCTGTGTAACTCCGTAATTGATTAAGGAAACTTTGATTAACATCATTCCCGCGGAGGCGGGAATCTAAAAGCCGTTGAAAACTATGGGCTCCCGCCTACGCGGGAGTGACAAATATTGAATTAATCCGATGCTTTTTAACTTGTAAATATATGTAATGAGGAGAATACCCATGTCCAACAAGCAAGTAGTAGTTTATGGCGCCAGCGGTTACACCGGAAGGCTGGTATGTGAGTTCCTGCGTGAATACCAGGTGCCTTTCGTGGCGGCGGGTCGCAACCAGCAACGTATCGAGGAAGCCCTGGCCAAAGTGCCTGGCATTGAAACGGCTGATTATGAAATTGTTGAGGTGGAACATACGGTTGAAGCGCTGACGGACCTGTTGAGTAGTCGCCAGGTGGTGTGTAATACCGTGGGCCCATTTGACTACTTCGGTGATGCGGTGGTAGCGGCTGCGGCCAAGGCCAACTGTCACTATATGGATACCACCGGTGAACAGGCCTTTATGATCGAGATGCGGGACAAGTATGGCGATGCCTACAAGGCCAACGGCAAGATACTGGCTCCCAGTACTGCCTATATGTACACGCCCCTGGATATTGCCGCCAACATTGTTATGGAAGACGATAGTATCGATGCGCTTGAAGCCGCTTGTATCGCCTCCGGTATTCCCACGCATGGCTCGACACAGACAATTTTCTCCATGTTCCAGGCGGAGCATCTGTACCTGGAAAACAATCAGTTGGTGCCCTGGGAAAAAGGCCGTGGCTTTGAAGTCGCCGCTCCCGGAAAAATGATGACACAGCTGGCTCACCCCTGGGGCGGCGGTAGCCTGCCATTGTGGTTACAGCACGATCACCGGATACACAGCTGCCGCCAGTTGACGGCATTCACCAACCGCCCGATGTTCGAACAGTTGATTGAACTGCAGCAGCACTACGAGACGAACCTGAAGTCATTGCCCAAGGAAGAGCAGGAAAAGGCCCTGGCCGAAATCGCCGATGGCATGCAGCCCGGTATGCCCCCGCGTGAGAACAAGCTGGTACACCGCAGTACTGATTTCGTGCATGGTATCGGTAGTGGCGTAAGAAGAAGTTGTGTTATCCACACCACAACACCCTATCAGCTGACCGGCCTGGTGCAGGCGGCGCTGGCGGTGTATCTGCTGGACTGCGAGCCCAGAAAGACCGGCTTTGTGTCTTCCTGCCAGGCCGCGGGCCATGATTATATGCTGGGCGCGCTCAAGAAGTTCCTGCCAATCCAGGTTGATGTGTTCTAGGGACCTTCTGAGCAAGGTCATCCCCGCCAAGGCGGCGGTCCGGGATACATAAGCTGCTAATTTTTAGCGAGGGAGGTAACGCATGAGAATCATTGACTACTTCGACAACGGGGTGAAGTATTACCCCGACAATGTCGCCTTCATCGATATCGATGAGGGCGATGCCAGCATGACCTATGCCCAGGCGCAGCCTGTTACCCATCAGATTGCGGCCGCCATGCATGCCAATGGCTACAAGCAGGGCAGTCATGTGGGTATTCTGGCCCCCAACTCAAGCATCGCATTCCTGGCCTTGCTCGGTCTGTTCAGGGCTGAAGCGGTGTGGTTGCCTATCAATCCGCGTAATGCGGCGGCCACCAATATCGATCTCCTTACCCGCTTCGATGGTGAATTGCTGTTCTATCACACAGAGTTTGAAAGTGAGGCCAGGGAGATTCTCGATGCGGTGCCGGGTATTCGCGAGGCGGTGTGTATTGACGGCGAAGGCAGTGTAGGCAAGTCTCTGGATGCCTGGTGCGAAGGCTGTCCGGCAACCCACGAGATGGGACCGGCTGATATGGATGCCATGTTCACCGTTTTCCCCACGGGTGGCACCACTGGCAAGTCCAAGGGTGTGGTGATGACCCATCGCAACGTTTACACCATGTACCAGAACTTCTACAGTCATTTCAATTACCATGACGATACCTGTCACCTGGTTGTCGCACCGATGACGCATTCGGCGGGACTGATCGGCTGTATGCATTTTGCCCGCGGCGGCACCAATGCGGTTATGAGCAAGGCGGCGCCCGATCTTATTTGTGATGCTATCGACAAATATGGTGTCACCCATGTGTTCCTGCCACCTACCGTGGTCTATATGATGCTGGCGCTGCCGGATGTGCGTGACAGGGACTACAGCTCCCTTGCAGCACATGCTGGTAGGGGCCGCGCCAACCTCCCTGGAAAAACTGAAGGAAGCGATAAGCGTATTCGGCCCGGTCATGACGGAAGCTTTCGGGCAGTCCGAGGCGCCCTGCAGCGATTACCGCCAAGGCGCCCTGGGATTACATGGACAAGGACGGCACCATTAATGAGCGTCGTCTAGCTTCTATTGGCCGACCCTGTGTGAATAACATCGTGGCCATACTCGATGACGATGGTGTGCAGGTCGAGAATGGTGTGGCGGGTGAAATCTGTATCCGGGGCGAACTGGTGACACCCTGTTACTACAAGAACCCGGAGGCGACAGCCGAGGTCAGGGAGTTTGGCTGGCACCACACGGGTGATATCGGCGTGATGGACGATGAGGGTTTTATCACCATCGTCGATCGCAAGAAAGACATGATTATCACCGGCGGTTTTAACGTGTTCCCCAATGAGGTCGAGCAGGTGTTGAGTACGCATCCCGCGGTACAGGAGTGTGCGGTAATCGGTGTGCCCGATGAAAAATGGGGTGAGGCGGTAAAAGCCGTGATTCAGCTCAAACCCGGCAAGGACTGTGACGAGGAAACACTGGTCGAATTGTGCAAACAGGAACTGGGCAGCGTCAAGGCGCCCAAGAGCGTCGATTTTATCGATGATCTACCGCGCAGTTCCGCCGGCAAAGTGTTGAAAGTAGACCTGCGCAAAACCTATTGGGGCGGCAAGGACAGAGCGGTTAACTAATGCTCATCCGAATCCTGTGCGACTTTATGTAGGGTCGAATTTATTCGACCAATACTGTTTGGCCGAATAAATTCGGCCCTACAAGCGCGGGTTTTCACCAGACATTTAAGCTAAAGAGACTAAGAGGAAAAAACCATGAGCGATTTTGACGGAAAAGTAGTTCTCATCACCGGCGCGGCCGGCGGCATTGGTCGCGCGGCGGCAATCCAGTTTGCGCAGCAGGGAGCCAGGGTCGCGGTGGCGGACATCGATGCAGCGGGGGCGGCGGAGACGGTTGAGTTGATTGGCGGCGATGCAGCCATTGCGATTAATGTGGATGTCAGCGATGAGGCCTCCTGCCAGGCCATGGTGGATGCAACCGTCAGCAAATTTGGTCGGTTGGATATTTTGTTCAGTAACGCCGGTATTTCCGGTGACAGGGCGAAGACCGCCGATATCACTACCCAGGATTGGAATAGAGTCATCGCCATAAATCTGACGGGCGTATTCTTTTGTTCCCGTGCGGCAATTCCTGCCATGCTAAATGCTGGGGGTGGCGTCATTATCAACACGGCGTCTGTGGATGGCCTGGTGGGGATGCCCACGATACCTCACTATGTGGCTGCCAAACACGGCGTTATTGGTTTTACAAAAAGTGTCGCGCTCGAATATGCCCGGGAAAATATACGCGCAGTGGCGATCGCCCCTGGCTATATCAAGACCAAAATGACGGAAGAGGCATTTACCGAGGAGGAGAAAGGCTTGTTTAATTCCCTTGTCCCGCTGGGCCGCCCGGCGGAGCCGGGGGAAGTGGCCAATATGGTCCTGTGGCTGGCTTCGGATAAAGCCTCCTATGTGACTGGCACCTGCCATAATGTCGATGCGGGGCTGCTGTCGGGTTTCAACCTGCCCTGACAAATCGGTTATTCTCCTGATCGAGAGGGTGGACCAGCACTGCTAGTCGAATACTACCTAAAGCATTCTCTGCGGTCATGAGGCACCCTGATTCGACCCTACGAATCGAGATAATCCTTGTAGGGCCGAATTCATTCGGCCGTCGACTTGTTGTAACTCAGTGAATTTGGTGATAATTTCCATCGCTTGAGCTGGAATCCGTTCAATTGTTCCAGGTGCCCGGCGTGTTTTTCGCCAAGCAACAGCGATGACCGATGACGCAAGACGTTTCCCATACCACGATGGCATCCTACCTGCAGGCATTCGCCTCTGCACTGGAAGCCCGGGGTGTTGACCCGCAACCCGTATTTGATGAGGCCGGTATCTCCATACAGGCCACTTCTGACCCCCTAAAGCGGATAAGTGAAACGGACGTTGGTCGCCTGTTCCAGGTGTCTGTCAAGGCAACGGATGATCCCTGTTTCGGTATAGCCGTGGGGGAGCGTATGCAGCCGGGCAATCTCCACGCCCTGGGCTTTGGCCTGTTGTCGAGCGCCACGCTGCGGGATTTTTATGAGCGTATTTGCAACTATTACCATGTGGTCTCCCAGAGCGCCGATTTTCGTAGTTACGATGAGGATGGCGAGTCCATTCTCGCCGCCACTAACCTGGCCTCATCGGTTTGTTACGAGACCCGGGATGCCTGGGTGACCATGATGGTGCGCTTTCTGCGTTTCCTCTACCAGCAGGAGATCAGCCCCCTGTGGATTGAGTTGTCACGACCACTACCCGAAGGGCGCGCGCAACCTTACCTCGACTATTTCAACTGTCCCGTGCGCTTCGGGTGCGCGGAAGATCGCATTGCGATGGACAGCAGCATCATGGACCGAAAGTTGTCGGGCGCGAATCCGGATATGGCCCAGCACAATGACGAAATAGTGGTGCAATACCTGGCACAGATGGATCGCAAGGATATCGTCAACCGGGTGCGCAGGCACATCATCGCGGATCTGGCCTCAGGCTCCCTCACCAAGCAGGGGGTGGCGGACAAAATGCACATGAGCCCCCGCAACCTGCAACTCAAGCTGGCCGCCAATGACACCACCTTCCAGGACACACTGGATAGCACCCGACAGAACCTGGCCGCGGGGTATATCGAACAGAGCCACCTTGCGATAACCGAGATTGCCTACCTGTTGGGCTTTTCCGATGCCAGTAACTTCACCCGGGCTTTTCGCCGCTGGCACGGCGTTTCACCACGGCAGTACAGGGTCGAACGGAAGATTGGCGAAAGTTAGGTTCGCTAGGCTAGTCCACTGAAGCAAAATAACAAGGCCGTCAGCCATCGTTCACAAAGGAGTCAGCATGAAGATAGAACATATAGCACCCGAGGGCCTACTGCCTTCCAAGCATCTGGGCTATAGCCAGGTGATAAAGACCGACGCTCGTACCACGGTGTACATTGCGGGCCAGGGCGCCGTGGACAAAGAGATGAAGCTGGTGGGCGCAGGTGATTACCATGCCCAGACCAAACAGGCACTGAAAAACCTCACCGCGGCACTGGCCGCTGTCGGCGCCACACCGGAAAGCATTGTTTCCAGTGTCATTTACCTGGTGGGGATGGACGAGAAGGCCGTCGAGGGCTGTGCCGGCGCATTCCACACTGCGCTGGATGGCGACCCATTTCCACCTAACGCTTCGAGCATGATTGGCGTAGAGAGACTGATGCTGCCGGGTATGCTGGTGGAAATCAGTGCCGTGGCGGTTGTAGAGGAAACCATATAGCGCGGTTTATCAATATAGTTGCCGCCTGAATGAGCACGGCAACTATAATCTACATAGGGTTCAGCAGGATAAATCTCTAGGCGTATTGATCCCGCAACACCCGCTTCAAAATCTTGCCCGACGGGTTGCGCGGGATGGTATCCACAAAAATGACTTTTCTTGGCAGCTTGTAGCGCGACAGCTTTTCTTCGCAGGAGGCGATAATAGCCTCTTCATCGACCTTATCATCGTTCACTACGACAATGGCGCAGGTGCTCTCACCCCACTTCTCATCGGGCAGGCCTATCACCGCGACCTCGGTCACCGCGGGATGCGCCAGGATCACATTCTCGACTTCCGCGGGATAGATGTTCTCCCCGCCGGAAATAATCATGTCCTTGATGCGATCCTTGATGAATATGAATCCTTCTTCATCAATTTCGGCAATGTCGCCGGTGCAGAACCAGCCATCGTCATAGGCCTCTTCCGTCGCTTCCGGGCGGTTCCAGTACTCTTTCATCATATGTGGCGCTTTCATGAGGATTTCGCCGGTACCGACGCTGTGCCGCACACCCTGCTCATCGCGTATACACAGTTCAGTAAACATGGTGGCTTTGCCCGCGGAACCGATCTTGGCCAGTGCGTCTTCGTTCATCAGCATGCAGCCGCCGCCGCCCGATTCGGTCAGTGCATAGCCCTGGATAACCTCCATACCCTTTTCATTGTAAATCCGGGTGAGAGTCTCCGGCATGGGTGCTGCGCCGGTGATAAAAAAACGGAAGTCCGGTGCGTTTAACTTGGCGAATTCCGGTACCTGGCGCATAAAGTTGAGAATCGCCGGCACCGAAGCGCCGATGGAGATTTTCTCTTCTACGATGAGTGACCACACTTCGGACGGATCGAAATTCGGCATCGATACCAGCGTGACCCCACGGGCTGCGCAGAACAACACCCCCGTCAGTGCGGCCACGTGAAACATGGGCAGGGGCATTAATATGCGATCTTTATAGCGGACGTCAACGGTGTTCGACCAGCACTGGGCGGCCCACATGATCGAGTCATGGGTGTGAACCACGCCCTTGGGCATGCCAGTGGTGCCGGAGGTGTACATGATGAACATATCGTCCATGTCACCCCCGCTTATTTCCGGTTCTTCATCGGAGGCGGTGGCCAGCAGGGAATTGAGACAATCTTCCCCCGCCAGCCCCTCGTCTGTGGTTTGCAGGTAGGTCGTTATCGCCAGGGGGTGTTCATCGCCGGCTTTAATGGCGTCCACGGTCTCAGCGAATTCCGGATCAAAAAACAGCGCATTGGTGCCGCTGTCAGACAGCATAAAGGACAGTTCACTGGCGGTCAGGCGAGTATTCAGGGGTACGACAATCAGGCCCAGTTTGGCGGCGCCATAAAACAGCGCGGTGAACTCTATGCTGTTGTGCATCAACAGGGCAATCCTGTCGCCCTGTTTCAAGACCAGGGAATTTATGACATCCGCACATTTATTGGTAAGATGATTCAGATCGGCCCAGGTCGCCCGCACGTTCGTCGATGGTTCCACGTACGCCTCGGCGTGGGTGGAAACAACCGCTCTTTGTTTCAGCATCAAGCCTACATTTTTCATCATAAGGTGCTCTCCAAATCCATCGTGTAGTTGTGTGAGGTAGTTGCATGAGATAGTTGCGTGTGTACGCGACGAGGCGCGTTAGCGCTTCGCCGTTGTTTTTTTGGTCTTCGGTTTCGCCCTGCCGCCGGCTTTTTGCAGTTTCTCGAAGCTGTGCAGAATAAACTGGATCAACTTGTAAGGGTCATCCACCGCCTCGGGCGCCGCGCCAACGGCCAGGCAAATATCCTTGTTAAAACTCGCGAAGGTGACATTCAGGCCGCCGCCGGGAGGCACAATGGGCAGTCCCTGGAAAGCGACCATGGGCACACCTCCCAGGTACAGCGGTTCCTGCGGCCCCACCATATTGGAGATCACCAGATTGGCGCTGGGTATTGCTGCAAGTGCCGATGAGAAGTCGGACAGAGCGGCACTGCCGAATAGAAACATCGAATAAAATTGTCGAACGGCAGTCGGTAATTTCTGGCTCCTGTTTTTTACCTGATTTATCGAGTCATGGATCTGTTGCAGGCGCTTTTCAATAGGGGCCGTCGGTTGCCCCATGGGTACCAGCTCCACACTGACCTGGTTGCCGGCTGCCTTGTGGCCCTCGGTGCGTATGGACATCGCCATAAGGCTGACCAGCGGCACATCGATACTTTTATCATGGTCTTTCAGGTAATGATGCAGGGCGTCATCAATAACGGTAGTCATTACATCGTTGACCGAGGTCCCGGTTTTTTTGGCGATGGCTTTGATCTGCGCCAGGGGTATTTCGCAATTGGCGTAACGCCTGGCTGAGGATTGCGCCACATTGTTGAAAATGGTCTTTTTCGCGCCGAAGGGCAGGGCGGATTCCTTGGGTTTCAGCCGCAGCGATTGCGCGCCTATTTTGGCAAACTCGGTGCCGGCACCCATAACGTCTGAGGGCAGTTTGGCAAATTTTTCCAGCAACTGTTTCAGTTGCGGCTCACTTGCCCGGGAGCGCTTTCTTTTTGTGGTCTTTTTGTCAGAGGGCGTCCACACGGCGCGTATTGATTTATCGCGGGGTGAATCGTTCATGGCATTGCGAAATAACTTCAGGGCGCCGCCGCCATCTATCAGAGCGTGATGCACTCTGATCATGATGGCACAGTGATTATCCTCGATGCCGTCGATGACGTAGCACTCCCACAGGGGCTGGTTCCTGTCCAGTAACGGTGTGTTCAGGAATGAAATAAGCTCGTAGAATTGTTGTAGCGTGCCGGGTGCCGGCACAGCCACATGTCTCACATGGTAATTCAGGTCCGGCTGTACCTTCTCCCAGGAAGCGACATTTTTACCCAGCCACTTGAGCTTTTGATTAAATGGGCTCACCGACCTCACCCTCACGGAAGGTCTTTAATACTTTCGCAACAAAGCTGTGCTTTTGCCGCGCGGGCACTTTAAACATTTGATAGGAGGTCATATGCATCTGGCGACTGCTGTTTTCCAGTAACAGGAATGCCATATCCATGGGTTGCAATTTGCTCATACTTCAACCTTTTCTTGTGTGTTAGTTTCCGGAATCAGTGACACCAGGGTCGCCAGTTCTTTGACAAAATAGCCATACAACTTCCACCCGTCGGGCAGAACTTTCTTATCCGCCAGGATGCATAAATTAACATTCTGGCAGTAGCTCCACATGGTCATATTCAGGCAGGTGCCATCGATGACCTGGCCAGTGGAAAACCAGTTGTCCAGTTTGTACTTATCCCAGTACAGCTGCTTGCGGGGCCCGGGCACATTGGACAGCGCTACATTGGCAAACAGGCTCATGCTGCCCTTCTTTTTTTCACGCAGATACCAGCTGAGTAACTTCCCCACCCAGGGTGGCATCACTTTCATAATGGCGCTGAAATCCGCGTTCATCTCGGCACTTTTTCGCAGATGTTCCTTCATCTCGCTTGCCGCCTTGTGGCTGGCGTGCAAGCGCTGCAGAGGGATCCTCGATATCGGTGTGCAGCCAGCAGTAATCCAGGGATACAAAATTGCCCAGACCTTCCATGCCTTCGGGGCGGTGGCCGGCAAAAGGGCGTCGCGGCGATCAACGGATTGTGGTCTGGATTGTAGTTCCCATCCAGAAATAGCTGCCTGATGGCGCCCGCCGCGCAGCAAAGAAACACGTCATTGATGGTTACGCCAAGTCCTTTTGAGACTTTTTTGAAATCGGCAATAGGCATGGAGTCACAAACAAAAGTGCGGCCATAGCTCAGAACAGCGTTTATCGGGCGTCTGCTGCATCATGCCCGGGGAGGGATGCGGTGGCTTTCCCTCGCTCGCATATTGTTTTTCCAGTGCTTTTCTCTGCCTGAGCCCCATCACGACCTTTGGCAGGTTCTTGAGGACCGTCTCAGGTAAATCGACAATACCCAGCCATAATTTTTTCCCCCAGGAAGGGGTGGGGCGCGCAACCCACTGGGGTACGCTCTCATGCACGTAGTCGGGAGAATCACGATACAAACGCTCCAGACCGTAAGAGGCCCCCACGCCATCCACGTAGGCGTGGTGTAGCATGGTAACCGTCGCCACCTTGCCGCCCTCCAGCCCCTCGACCACCCAGCATTTCCACAGGGGGCGGCTGCGGTCCAGCTGATAGGCGTAGGCGGAAGACATGAATTCACACAGGGCCTTGTGGTCACCCGGAGACGGCAGGGCTACCCGGCGTATGTGGAAATCCAGGTTGAAGTCCTCGTCTTCTATCCATAGCGGGAGATTGATGCCCAGGGGTGTCTTGGCGTACTTCCAGCGCAGGTAGGGAACCAGATGCACGCGCTCCTCGAAACTCTGGTGAAACTTCTCGTATGACCATCCATCCGGGTCGGTGGAGGGGTCCAATATAGCCACCTTGAAGGTGTGCATATAGGCTCTGGGCGTTTCCATAGCCAGCATAAAGGCATCCGCGCCGCCCATTCTTCTCATCTAATCGCTCCAGAATAACTCCACATGAATCTGATTAGTTATAGGCTATATACGGGAGAGTATCAATCAACTGGCGGGTGAATGAGCGGTTTTTTCGCCGCTACCGTAACTGTAGTCTCGAAATTTGGCGGCGATGGCTTCGCCACCCTCGCCGGAATCCAGCAATTCGGCATATTGGGCAAAGGCTTCACGATAAAATCCGGCGAGTTCCCAGCCATTGGGCAGGAGTTTGTGGTCCGCCAGGATGCACAGGTTGAATTTCCCGGCGTAACTCCACACCGTGGTGTTGAGCGCCATGCCGTGGAATATCTGCCCCATGGATATCCAGTTGCTCAGTTTCATGTGCCCCATGTACAGCGATTCCCTGGGGCCTGCCACGTTGGACAGGGCGGCATTCCCCCAGATGCCGGAGAACTTGCCCTCTTTTTTCTTTACTAACCAGTCCAGCAGGTGCAATAGCGCCGGGGGGGTAACCTCAAGAATACTGGCAATATCCAGCCCCTGCGCTTCAGCCAGGTGTGCTTTCATGACGTCACCCGCGTGCTGTGAGGCCTTGAGCCGGGCCATGGGATCGGCCAGGTGAACCGGCAGTGCGAGGTAGTCGGCGGTGGATTTGTTGCCAATGCAGTCGTCTTCGTCCGCCGGCGGGCGTTTTGCCACGGGGATAGCGGTTACCAGGGGACCCGTGTCCGGGTCGAAGCCGCGAGACACCATGAACTTGCGGTAGGCCCCGGCGGCGGCCGCTACAAATATATCGTTGATGGTAACGCCCAAACCCTTGCTCAGGCCGCGAATATCCTGCAGATCGTAGGTGTCAAATACGAAGGTTCGTCCCTTGCCCAGCATGACATTGAACGGCGAGTCCCGGGAGTCTCTCCCGACACTGGGGGGCAGTTCTCCCCCTGATTCCTCGTACTTCTTCTTCATGCGTCGCAGATTGACGATGCCTTTGCCAATCCTGGGCAGGCACTCGAATAGCGTCACAGGCAGGTCTATCAGCGCCCGGCCCAGCAGGGCCAGTTTCCCGGGTACGGGCTCTGCGGTCCAGGGCTGGATAGTGGGTTCGATATCCTGCGGGGACGAGGAATAGAAGCGGGTCAGCAGGCGAGCGGCGCCTGTGCCGTCCGTGTAGGCGTGGTGCATCAATGTGATGAGAGCCACCTTGTTGTCTTCCAGTCCCTCCGCAACCCACAGCATCCACAGGGGCTTGCTGAGATCCATCTGCCAGGCGTACACCTGTGAGATCAGGTCGCACAGTGCCTCCCGGTCACCGGGGGCAGGGCAGGCGATGCGGCGCACATGGTAGTCCAGGTCAAAATCCGGGTCGTCAACCCACACCGGGTGATGCAGGCCGAAGGGTACCTTCAGAAACTTCCAGCGGAACATGGGCAGGATGTGGATGCGGCTGGCCAGGCTTTGGCGGAAGCGGCGGAAGTCCCAGCCGCCGGGAATTTCCGATATATCGAGAATGGAAATTTTCAGCGTATGCATATAGGCCCCGGTGCTCTCCTGCTCGAGCATAAAGGCGCTGAGGCCGTCCATTCTGCGCATCGGTCAATTCCGGGGCATGTTACTGATCAACTTCTCTGGAAGATATGGACAAATCCGGCGCTGCCCAGGCCGCCATTGTGCTGCAGGGCCGTGCGGGCGCCTTCGACCTGCCGCTTGCCCGCATCCCCGCGCAGGTGCCAGGTCAGTTCAGTGATCTGGGCCAGCCCCGTTGCACCCAGGGGGTGGCCCTTGGCGAGTAGTCCGCCAGACGGGTTCACCACATAGCGGCCACCGTAGGTATTGTCGCCATTGGCGACAAAGGCGTTCAGGTCCTCGTCTTTACACAGCCCCAGGGCCGAATAAGTGGCCAACTCGTTAGTGGTAAAGCAGTCGTGCAATTCGATAACATCGATATCCTCCGGCCCGACGCCGGCGTCCTCATAGGCAGCTGTCGCCGCATCGCGACTGAGTGCCTGGAACATGACATCCATGACACTGCCGTTGAAATACTGTTTTTTGTCACTGCACCAGCCCTTGCCGATCAGGCTCACGTCGCTGCGAATACCGTGGGTGCGCGCAAAGGCTTGGTTACACACGATAACGGCCGCGGCGCCACAGCTGGGCGGGCAGGCATAGAGTTTGCGCAGGTTGCGAAACACCGGGGGCATGGCCAGGATTTCCTCCACGGTCAGCGGGTCCCGGAAGATCGCGTTAGGGTTGTGCACCGCGTGCTGGCGCGCCTTGCAGGAAATCGAGGCGATGGTCTCTTCGGTGACGCCGGCCTGCAGCATGGCATCCACCTGCGCGGCGAACATGGCGACTGCGGGGGGCGCAGCGCGCTCTTCTTCGCTCAGATTCATGGCCCGGGCGACCGCTTCTTCATGGCGGGCCAGGGGGCTGGTTTTGTCCGGGAAAATCATGTCGATAGCGCCGGGCGTCATCTGCTCAAATCCCAGCGCCAAAGCGCAGTCGACTGCGCCGGATTCAACCGCCTGGGCGGCCAGGGCGAAGGCGGAGGAGCCGCTGGCGCAGTTGTTGTTGACGTTGAAAATCGGGATACCGTTGATGTCGACGTGATAGAGCGCCGCCTGGCCGGCACAGCTGTCGCCGTACACATAGCCGGCATAGGCCTGCTCGATCAAGCCGTAGCTGATGCCGGCATCGTCCAGCGCCGCGCGGTCGCGTTCTGCCCCATGATGTCGTAGGGGTCGGATTGTCCCGGCTTCTTGAAGGGCACCATGCCACACCGGCGATAACTACTTTGTTGCTCATTGATTTATACCTGTCCACGTCTCAGAAAGTACACTCTATACCGGAAGCTCCGCTCTCGCTTGTCTTGATCGGTCAAGCGCTTGTCTTTAAGGGTGCTGTCGCTGTGTAAAATGGGGACGCTACCCTTTTTGCTTCTGAAGTCTTTGCGGCCTGGTTGAGGGCCAATGGAAAAGGGTAGCGTCCCCTTTAAGTAGCGTCCCCTTTAAAATCACCGGCCAAAGATATTCCTGGCGATAATCAGTTTTTGCACTTCGTTGGCGCCTTCATAGATTTCGCCAATTTTGCTGTCGCGATAAATGGCTTCCAGCGGATACTGCTGCCCGGTATGGGCCAGTTCCTTGATAAAGCCGTAGCCGCCGCATACCTGTATGGCGTCGCGAGCGAGGTCGCCGGCCAGGCTGCTGCCAACCA
>PVMK01142950.1_pt1 | contig 28414 bp, 28 predicted proteins | sample 1853481 | NCBI WGS metagenome assembly PVMK01 (sample SAMN08533507, study PRJNA380276) | Marine sediment metagenome, whole genome shotgun sequencing project. | reverse complement strand
CAATTGCTAATGCTGCTCCTTTTACAACCATTTCTAATAACTTTGGGGCGTGTTTATCTCCCTGAAATGATAATACATTCCACAAATGTATTTGTTTCCAAAAAGCTTCTTCTTTATAAATTGATCTAATTGAAGATATTGATCTTATGTATTTAGGATCACCAGTTTTTAGAAAACTATTGATTAAGTCCTGTGAAGTATAAGCAAGAGTATTATTTTTGAAATTTAAAGAGGCTATATCTGGTTCTAAGTAACTGATCGGATTATTGATGATAAACGCTGCATTCTTTTTTTTAGATTCTTGTTTGTTTTTATTAGTTTTTTTCTTTTCTTCTACCATAAATTTGAAATACCTTTTATGTCAGTGAATTTGTCAGTAACTCAGTCTCGCTAATACGCAATCAAACGCATTTGAACACAAGAGGAATTAAAGCTACATATTTGAAATACCTATTAAAATAAGGACTTTACTCAATTTACCACATTCTCATACAATTATACACAACAGCATTGAATAGCCTTCGGGACGCAGAGGTCGCCGGTTCGAGCCCGGCCACCCCGACCAGGTTTATATTCTTAGCGTATTTAAAGAGAGTGAATAATATTCGGGATAGATAGTTGAAACTGCTATAAGTTTTAGGATGGAATAATGTCTTGTTATGGGAAATAAAAAAGGGAGCCGAAGCTCCCTTTTTCGTTTGCAAACTTATTTTCTTACTTAGCTGCGTCGTCTTCCATTTCGCCGCCAGGAATTTCGCCTTCTGCGGTGTCTTCAGCTGCTGGAGCATCTGCACCTTTTGTGTTTCCATCAGCCGCGTCTTCCATTTCGCCACCTGGCATTTCGCCTTCATCAGCAAAAGCAGCCTGAGTTCCTACATAGGAAGCTCCTCCAAAGGACAAGCCCATTACCAACATTAACGCAAAAATAAATGTAACTACTCTCATAACTAAAACCTCCTTCTTGTGATTTACTAACGGATATTATCCGACTAGCGTCTTATTATCAAGATTTATATTATGCAATATTTATACCACGCACCAACCCTTTGGTAATAAGCAATCATTACAATCGCTTAGATATTTTATCATCTTTAATCGACAATTAAAAGGCCATTTAATGTGTAAAATAGCACAATCTATATTGTGTGATCTGGCACATAAACGTTCGTTTCTTCAAATTATAACATTGTTCTAAATATTCTTATCAGCAAAAATTCCTTAATGTCTTTCTCATCTTAGAAACTGAGAGTTTTCTCAGCGCCTTTTTCTCTATCTGTCTGATTCTTTCTCTTGTTAGTTTAAACTTTTTGCCTATATCATCGAGTGTGACAGTATCGTCTCTATCGATTCCAAAACGCATTCTTAACACTTCTTCTTCTTTTGCGGATAAAAGTGATAAGGAGTGTCTTATACTTTGATTTAATTCTTTATCTACTATTAGTGAATCAGGAGAAACAGACTCTTCATTTTCAATAAAGTCGTATAGTGTCCTTTTTTCTCCGTCGAGTGGTGAGTCCAGGCTTATGGAGTCGTTGGTAATTTTCATAATACGTTTTACATACTTTCCCGAGACACCTGAGCGCTCGGCTATTTCCTGAGCCGATGGGTTCTTCCCGGTCTCTTTAATAAGAATGGCCCTGGTTCTATAAACTCTACTTGTAACTTCGAGTAAATACACCGGGACTCTTACCACACCTTTGTGAACTAGCATTGCCCTTGTTATCGATTGGTATATCCACCAGGATGCATACGTAGAAAATCTGTAACCCTTAGTGTAATCAAATCTGTCTATTGCTCTCATCAGGCCTATATTGCCTTCTTGAATTAAATCGAGGAACGGGAGTCCATGATTTAAGTATCTTTTAGCTATACTGATGACAAGCCTTAAATTGGCGTTAGCAAACCTTCTTTTGAATTCTTTTGCTTTCTCCCTATATGCTCTATAGGAGGCGTTTAGTATTTTAATATCTCTTTGCCTATTAAATAGTAAGTTCTTATTTTCTGCGATTTTTGATTCTTCTGAAATTGATCTAAGTAACGATTTTATCTGTATGGCTTTTGACTCACACTTTTTGATTTTAGCTGGGATTTCTATTTCTTCTCTTATAGCAAGAAGCGGCTCACTTGCAATATCCCGGAAGTAATTGTTCAGTAATCTATAATGATTATCCTGCGAATGATACGTTTCTTTATTATATTTCTGGATATCCTCTTCAGTTTCTTCATTAGACATTTGGTGGCTTAATTCATAATTCACATCCTCATCTAATCTGTATGGTTCTCCAGAATCCTTAGGTGTATGCGATGGGTGTTCTAATTCACTTATTTCTACATGTTTCATTATCATCTCCTATTGAATATTTTGTCTACTCTCATACAGTTTTCTTCCGTACTCGGTAGGAGAAAGCCGAAAATCATTTTCGGACTTACCCCTTAGCTTCTCTTGCTATGTATATTGCAATATGCGTGCCATATTAGCTATAAATCAAATTAGTTTGTAATATCAACAGGTTATACTTCTTGTTGAATTTTTAGCCTGGCATAAAAATACGAAAGTGTGTAAAAATACACTATATTTCGTAGTACCTTCTTACACAATAATCAATTAAATCATTCAACAATTTCTTAATTGGGATGTTCTAAAGATCAAGATCAGGTTGTATTCGAATACCCCAGCTTGCAATAGTTGCGAAACACACTGTAAAATCTTAATAATGTCAGATGACCTAATTAGTATATTAGACGCACTTGAGAAGCCCCTTAAGTTTGCGTCTAAGAAAGATTATTCAAATATAGACAAGATAAAGGCTTTAGATCAGCTTGTAGGGGATTTAACACTAAAAGCACTATCTCTGCCTTTATCCATAGGACAAACTGATGCCCTCGAAAATATAAAGGGTTTATTTATAACTTATGAAGGTTTTGAAATTGAAAAGAAAAGGGAGATCATAAAAAATTCTCTAGGCATAATAGAAAAATTGAGAAATAGTTATATCACCCTCAGCTTCCCAAAACCAAGCAGAAGAGATCGAATCAGAAGAAAAAGGGTCGTCAGATAAAAACGGTACTTCATTATCTCAGAGCGATAGATAGAGATTCCGCAGAGCTCGGGGACATGTCACAGATACCGATCCAGTTTGTAAAAGGAGTTGGTCCCAGGATAGCCTCAATTTTGAAAAAGAAGGGCATTGAAAGTGTAGAAGACGCTCTTTATTACTTCCCGCGTATGTACGAGGACAGAAGAACTGTTAAAAGCATATCCAAACTCGTACCAGGTGAGCGTGAGACGGTGATGGGAAAGATAATACTGGCCGGCAAGGTTAGAACAAAGAGAAGGAGCCTTTATAAGGTGGTTATCTCAGATGAGACGGGGACAATTACGCTGGTTTGGTTCCAATTTAATGAAAAATACCTTAGGACCGCTTATAAAAAGGGTGCTTCCGTCATACTTACAAGCGAAGTCACAGTAGGATATCGGGATGCGCTACAGATCGTGCATCCAAGACCGGAGGATATTGAAGTAATAGATGAGGGCGAAGAAATTGATGATGAGCATATACATTTTAACCGCATTGTGCCTATATACCCGCTTACTGAAGGCGTTAAGCAAAGACGTATGAGAAGAATAATGAAATCCGTGGTGGACACCTACGGATCATCTATACCATCATTTATTCCTGATCAAATAAAAAGTACAAGAGGCGCTTTAGACTTTAGCACCGCGCTCAAAAGAGTACACTTTCCTCAGGATCAAGATAGAGTGATTGATCTATCTGATAAAAATTCAGTGTATGAATCTAAGCCTCATAACACTGTTTCCTATTCTGAGTTTTTCTTAACTGAGATCGGACTAGCAATAAAAAAAAGAGATGTTGCAAACCTACCGGGTATAGCCTTTTCTCCCACGGGGGAGCTGACTAAAAGTCTTGTAGACAAACTTCCATTTGACCTTACATCTGCTCAAAAACGTGTGCTTTCTGAAATTGAGGGGGATATGCTCTCCGATAGACCTATGAACCGACTTCTTCAAGGAGATGTCGGGAGCGGAAAAACTATAGTTGCACTTCTTTCAATTCTAAAAGCAGTTGAGTCCGGGTATCAGGCAGTACTCATGGTGCCTACAGAAATACTTGCGGAACAGCACCTAGCATCAGTTCTGGAATATGTAAAAGGAATGGGGCTCCGTGTGGTTTTTCTAAAGAGCTCACTTAGCAAGAGTGAAAAGAATATCTACTATAAAGCGATGATGTCAGGGGAAGCCCAGATTGCTGTAGGGACTCATGCACTGATTCAGGATAAAGTTGATTTTAAGAATTTGGGATTGGTAGTCATCGATGAGCAGCACCGCTTTGGCGTTATGCAGAGGGCTCGGCTAATGAGTAAGGGCAAAAATCCGGATGTTCTCGTAATGACTGCTACTCCAATTCCCCGGACACTAGCGCTCACAGTGTATGGAGACCTCGATGTTTCTGTATTGGACGAGCTTCCGCCAGGGAGGAAAGAAATTAAAACAAAGGTTTATTACGATCAGAAAGGCTCTCGGGAGAGGGCATACGGCATAGTACGGAAGGAGATTGAAAAGGGGAGGCAGGCATACGTTGTTTATCCCATGATAGAGGAATCTGAGAGCCCCGATTTTAAGGACTTAAAATATGCAACCCAAATGGCCGAGGAGCTTCAGAACGATGTGTTTCCCGATTTTAGAGTTGGGCTTCTGCACGGAAAAATGAAGACTGACGAAAAAGAAGCCGTAATGAAAAGGTTCATATCCCACCATTTGGATATTTTGGTGGCAACAACTGTAATAGAAGTAGGAGTGGATGTACCAAACGTAACTGTAATGGTTGTAGAAAATGCCGAGAGATTCGGGCTTACTCAGCTTCATCAGCTACGGGGACGAATTGGAAGGGGCTCCTATAATTCTTATTGTATTTTGATTTCAAGCTATAGGCGCTCGGAAGATGCCGAAAAGAGATTAATGATAATGGAAGAAACTTCAGATGGCTTTAAAATTGCAGAATCCGATCTTATTATCAGAGGTCCCGGGGATTTTCTCGGAACCAAACAGTCAGGACTCCCGCAGTTCAGGTTCGCCAACCTTATAAGGGACAGCCGCATATTAGGAGAAGCGAGAGAGGACGCATTTAACCTTGTTAAAGAAGATCCTGAGCTTAGTAAATATCCGGAACTTCTAGAGCAGGTCTTAAACAAATGGGGTGAGTTATTAGAACTGGGCGGAATTTCTTAGCTGATTTGTCTCTACTACTTCGAAACAGAAACCAGATATAGAATGCATCTTAATTTTCTCATATATATCTAAATTTATAACTGTTATCCTATTTAGAGAGTACGAGTTTTAAGTTTGAGCCGAATTATGAAACTGAGTGTAATTATACCGACGTTAAATGAAGCTTCTTATCTGCCTGTAACTATTGAAAAAATTAAGCAGAATGCCGGTCTCGAGGAGCCTTATGAGATAATTGTAGTAGATTCAGGCTCTACGGATGAGACTTGCGACATAGCGCTTAAACTTGGAGTTAAGCTAGTTAAGAGCAAGGGCACATTTTCAGGAAGAGCTTATGTTCTAAATCAAGCGGTGGAGTTCGCAAGCGGAGATGTGCTTTTATTTTTAGATGCGGACACTTTGGTTCCTCAGGGTTACGATGAATCTATCGAAAACGCTTTAAGTAATCCTAATGTTGTAGGTGGCGCATTTGAATTTTCCCTTGAAGGGCCGCAGTTTGGGCTCAGAGTAGTGGAACTCATAAACAGAATACGATATAGGATACGTCAGCGATATTACGGTGATCAGGGGATATTTGTTCGGTCTCATGTGTTTAGAATTGTTGGAGGTTATCCAGAGATCGGTATTCTTGAAGCCGCCCATTTTTGTAAGAAGTTAAGAAAAGAAGGGGAACTCAAGCTGATAAAAAAGAGGATATATACTTCCCCGCGCCGCTTCCTAGATGGAGGGGTGTATAAGGTCTTGGGCAGAGATATCAAGATATGGTTTCTGGACTTAATAGGGATTAGTGTTGATAAATATGCCGATGCCTATTGGAAAGAGAATAAACTCAGGGCCAAAAACCAATGATTGTAGATTTATGCTTCCAGGAGTAAAGATTCAGGATCTTGAATTAGTTCTTTAAGTCTTACCAGAAACTGCACTGCTTCCCGTCCATCCACAATTCTATGATCGTAACTAAGTGCTACATACATCATCGGGCGAATCTCTAAGTCACCGTTAATAACAATGGGCCTTTCTTCAATTTTGTGAATACCGAGGATTCCTACCTGCGGTGGGTTTAATATAGGAGTACTCATAAGTGAGCCGAAGACTCCGCCGTTTGTAATAGTGAACGTCCCGCCCATAATATCTTCTAAGGACAGAGTATTCTCTTCTGCTTTTGTAGCGAAATCCTTTATTCTTTTCTCTATTTCAGCAAATGACATAGAGTCGGCGTTTTTAAGTACCGGCACTACAAGACCCGCACTTGCTCCTATTGCAATCCCGATATCATAATAATATTTTAAAATCATGTCATCCCCGTCAATTTCACTGTTTACAGTCGGGAACTCTTTAAGTGCCCCTATTGAGGCTTTAACGAAGAACGAGTTCAAACCCAAATTTACGCCGTACTTTTCTATAAATGCCTCTTTACGTCTTTTCCGAAGCCCCATCACAGCACTCATATCAATCTCGTTAAACGTGGTTAGCATCGCTGTAGTCTGAGTTGCCTCCAACATCCTGCGTGCTATTGTACGTCTCCGGCGGGACATTTTGATTCGCTCTTCCCTTACATCTCTAGCGACCGCTAAAGTTGGAGGTATTACTGCTGGGGTTTGATGAATAGGTTCCACACTTGATGCTTCAATCTCGGATTCTTCGATTTCCATCTGTATATATCTTTCCACGTCCTCTTTAGTAACACGTCCACTTGGTCCTGTAGCCTCTATTTTGCTCAAGTCCACATCAAATTCTTCAGCCAATCGTTTGGCAACGGGTGTTATCTTTTGAGTAGTTTCTTCTTTAGGTAGTGACGGTTCTTCAATTTCTTTATCTTTTTCAGCAGTTACTTCAGCTGGGGCGGCATTTAATACATCGCCTTCTTCAATCACCCCTAAAACATCGCCTACTTCAACGTCGTCATCTTCTTTTTTTAGGATGCTTTTTATGATTCCCTGTTTTTCAGAAGCCACTTCAAAGTTAGCTTTTTCAGTTTCAAGCTCAAGCAAAGCTTCGCCAATTTTAACGGCGTCCCCTTCTGACTTAAACCATCTGATCACTGTGGCTTCAACGATGGATTCCCCTAATTCGGGTACGACTATATTCGTAGACATTTTATTTCTCCGATTACTATACGTTTTTTACCCATGTAATACCTAATTCATCTAGGTTAGGCAGTTCTTTCCCAATCATAAACGCTTGTTTTATTAATGCCGCCTGATTTACTTTGTGCATTGATGAAGAACCCTCAGCAGGACTTGAGTTACGGCGCCTGCCAATATAGTGAAGAGGGAAGCGTCCGTCAATAAGCTTTCTGAAAAAGGGGAACATAAACATCCATGCGCCCATGGTCTCAGGTTCCTCCTGGAGCCATACTACTTCTTTAAGTTTCGGATACCTGTTCAGGACTTTTTTCAGCATTACAGTGGGAATAGGGTATATCTGTTCTACTCGTGCAATTGCTATATCCTTTGAATTCTGTTTTCTATATTCGCTGGTATTTAGGTCTACATATACTTTGCCACTGCATAATATGAGACGTTTAACATTTTTTGCCTGCTTATCGTCCATTTCGTCATCAATAACCGGCTGCCATGATCCTTCAGAGAGATCGCGCAATGAAGAATAGATCGAAGGACTACGGAGTAAACTCTTGGGAGTTAAAACTATTAATGGAAGAGGATCAATTTCCAAAACGCCCGCTTGACGTCTGAGTAGATGGAAGTACTGTGATGAAGTTGTACAGTTTGCGATACGCATGTTAATTTCTGCTGCTGAACCCAGAAATCTTGCTGGCCTCCCGGTTGAGTGATCAGGTCCCTGACCCTCGTATCCATGTGGAAGCAATAGAACAAGTGAAGGGGTTTGTCCCCACTTAGCTCTGGCAGAAACTAGGTACTCATCTATTATAGTCTGTGCGCCGTTTATAAAATCGCCGTATTGTGCTTCCCAGATTACTAGACGGTTCGGTTCCTGTATATTGTAACCATATTCAAAGCCAATGCATGCGTTTTCGGTAAGAGGGCTGTTGTGTATTTCAAAAGCGGCTTTCGCTTGAGGTATCTTTTGAAGCGGAATATATGGAGTCCAGGTTTTAGAATCATGGAGAACTGCGTGTCTGTGGCTAAAAGTACCTCTTTGGGTGTCTTGCCCGGTAAGGCGAATAGCGGTACCGTCTGCTAGTATAGAGGCAAATGCTAAGTTCTCTGCCGTTGCCCAATCGATAGTTTTCTCATCTAGATCATCGAGTGATTTCGCTCTTCGTCCCATGGCGCGTTTTAGTTTGGAATTAATAGTAAAATTATCCGGTAGTTTGAGCAAAGAGCTGTTTAGTTCTTTAAGAGTCTTTACCGGAACTGCTGTTTTGACTTTCTGTGCCGCGCCTGAAGGAGGAGGTTCCGGGTGCGATTCATCAGGAATATCTTCGGGTGCCAGTGATTCGAAATCGCTATGTAGTTTTTCTGTAATTTTACTTATAATTCCCTCAGGTTCATCTTCCCCTACTACATCCCTTTTGACCAGTGTATTCGCCCATATTTCTCTCACTGTGGGATGGTTTTCAATCTTCTTATACATTTCCGGCTGAGTAAATGTAGGTTCATCAGCTTCATTATGACCGTGGCGTCTATATCCGACTAAGTCAATTAGCACGTCTTTTTGGAATTTTTTCAGATATGCGAATGCCATTCTAGACGCTTCTATACACGATTCGGGATCATCAGCATTTACGTGCAATATAGGAATCTCAAAACCCTTAGCTAAGTCACTGGCATACATAGTGCTACGGCTATCAGACGGTAAAGTAGTATATCCAAGCTGGTTATTAATAATTATGTGTATTGTTCCCCCCGTATTGTATCCCGGGAGACGTGATAGATTCAGTGTCTCGGAAACTATGCCTTGTCCAGGAAAGGCTGAGTCTCCGTGAACTATTATAGGTAAAGATACTGCCGGATCAAAAATTGGAGCACCAGGTTTGTCTACTTTGGTACCTGCGGCTCGGGTCATCCCTTCGACAACTGGGTTTACCGATTCTAAGTGGCTGGGATTTGGGGCAAGTGTGATCTCCATATCTATAGGTTTTCCGTTACTCACAGCATGTCGGGCCCCTTCGTGGTATTTAACGTCACCGGTCCAGCCCATATCATCTCTGAAATCTCGCTCTAGCACAGGGTCTTTGAACTTTATCAATGTCCCTTTATAGCTTTTATTCATAACGTGATGCATAACGTTGAGGCGGCCTCTGTGAGCCATTCCCAGCAGTATATGGTAGATGTCCGATTCTGCGGCAAGCCCTACCATCTCGTTTATCATGGGCACCATAATGTCCGCACCTTCTATTGAAAAACGGAATTTCCCCGGGAAGATCCTGTGTAGAAATCGTTCAAAAACCTCAACCTGTGTAAGGCTTTCTAGTAATAATCTCTCATTAATCGGATCATTAGGAGGGCGATACTTGCCCAATTCGGCAGCAACTCTAAACCATTTCCTCTCTTCGTGACTATTAATATGATAGTCTTCATATCCTATTTTTGATGAATAGACAGAGCGTAGTTTTTTTATTGCTTCATAAGCATTTGATGTCGATTCTGCAATCGGACCATGAACTAAGCTTGAGGGTAATTGAAATAAATCCTCTTCACTTAAATTGTGGTCAGTTGCGTTAAGATAAGAATCCCCGGGCGGGTTACTTCCGAGCGGATCAAGATCAGCATCTAAGTGTCCGAAGGCTCTAATTGCTTGCGCTAAGTTAACCGTAGCAACTATTTTGTCCATATCCTGCGGGTGAGCATCTGTAGTCGTAGAGTCGGATGCCTCAGGATTCCACTTTTCAAAAAGTGCCCTTATATCAGGATCTACAGAATCCGGATCCTGCAGATAGCGCTCGTATAACTCGACTACATAACCCGAGTTAGGTCCGTGAAACATATGCCAAAGGTTCATAATTTATTCCTATTGAATTAAGTAGTTCTCTTTTTGGATGGCTTGTAATTCTAACATCGGTTTTCGATAATAATAGTAGCACAAGAAATATTGGTTCGCAATTGCGTTTGTTGATTTTTATGATCTTTTTTAGGATGAGATGTTATAAGTAAGGGCTTGGATTCTGACACTGAGAAATAACTAAATACAGCTACAAAATAGTTGGTTCTATTTAAATACAAAAATACCGTATGGTATAGAAATGCTTATTAATTCCAAGATATTATAATGATATCTAACCCAGGTGAGAGCTTATAAACTTATCATAATGTTTTCGGTGCTCATTATGACCTATTTTTTGTTGTGCAGGCGCGGGTTCTTCTTTATTCAGAAGTATAGATTCCAGTGATATATGCTCCCCTTTGAAGATATGTCCTATTGGTATATGCCCTTCTTTCTTTAACTCTATAATTTTTTGGAATGCCCCAGCTCTATTAGTAGGATCAAAACTCTCATCCTCGTCTACGTTATAGACTCTGGCACGCCAATCGCGGTGTGTATCATAATATGTCACGCATGGTGAAAGGACCTCTAGAAATGCAAATCCTTTTCCCGATTCAGTATGTTCTATTGCCGCTTCCATTAACCTTCCAAGCTGCTCAGGATTACCGCTAAAACCCCTTGCTAAAAATGTTGCAGATAGAAAACTTAACCCAAGAAGCATTGAGTCCAAACCTGACTCAGCGTTATCATGATATCCTATGGGGCTTGTTGGAGAAGCTTGTCCTTTAGTTAGCCCGTAGTTGCTGTTGTTCATTACAATATAGATAAAGCTTGGATTACTTTTAAATGTGTGTACCAGATGACCCGCGCCTATTGCAAATCCGTCTCCGTCACCACCGGCTGCAATCACAGTTAGATCCGGATTAGCAAGTTTAGCACCAATTGCAGCAGGGCAATACTCGTCCGTGTAGGGCGTGATAACCATAACACTTAAGGTTATTCTGAATGGTCCCCGCACATCCTATTCCAGCCAAGAACATCAGCTTATGAGGAGGTATTCCCATTTTGCTTAATGATTTCTCTAATACGCCCTGTACTGCAAAATCACCACACCCTGCACACCATATTGGTCTTGCCGGGGTAAATGTTTTAGTGCTAGGCGGTGTTGTCATTGAGCTTTAGCCTCCTTCTTTTTACCGTTGATGAGTTTTTCTTCCTGCTCAAGTATTTGATTTACAAGGTAGCCGGGCCTGTATGGAAGACCGTCATACCTGAGTATGCTGATGATTTTATTGGAATCGGCTCCCTGGTGCATGAGCAAATGTGCTAATTGGCCCTGAGCATTTAAGTCAACTACGTATACGCGGTCACACCTATCTATAAATTCGAGAACATCGTCCAGCATAGGCCAGATGGTTCTGGGTTGCAGGTATTGAGTGTTAAAACCTTGCTCCTCAAGTTCTTCCATAGCTTCTAGTATAACTCCATACATCATACCTATTCCTATAAAACCGATTGGAGCGTCAGGATCGCCAAAATGACGTCCCTTAGGCAACTCTTTTTTGGCTTCTTCAATCTTACGAAAACGTTTATCCATCATTTTTATACGGTTTGCAGGATCCGTTGATACTAGACCAAACTCATCGTGTTCATTCCCCGTAACGAGTGACATTCCCCCAGGAGTGCCTGGAGCAGCAAACGAGGAAACACCGTCTTCTGTAAATTCGTAACGTTTATAAGTGTCTAATTTCGCCACTTCTTCTTCATTAAGTCTTTTCCCGGGCTCAACAGTTACTTCGTCAAGCTTAAAGGGTTTTACGCTTGCAATATTTTGTGACAATGCCTGGTCCATTGCAATAAATACCGGGCATTGATATTTGTCGGCAAGATTAGTCGCATCAACAGCGAGATAAAAACAGTCATCAGGATGTCCGGGCGTAAGCACTATTCTGGGGTAATCCCCATGCCCTCCAAACACCATAATATTCAAATCGCTTTGTTCTGGTTTAGTGGGCATACCGGTGCTTGGTCCTGAACGCTGACAGTCCACAATCACTAGCGGCACTTCGGCTGAACCTGCATGACCTACGCCTTCCTGCATTAATGAAAAGCCTGGGCCCGATGTGGCAGTCATAGTTCTTACGCCGGTGAGAGCGGCTCCTATTGCCATATTAATTCCTGCAAGCTCGTCCTCTGTTTGTCTTGCAACTCCACCGCAGCGGGGCAACCATTTTTGAAGCGTTTCAAGCACTTCGGTAGAGGGAGTTATAGGGTAGCCAGTAAAAAACCTGCCACCTGCTACCATAAAGCCAAAAGCTATGGATTCGTTACCCATAATCAAAATATGTTCTTCAGGATCCGTATGTTCTATTCTGTATATTCCTTCTCCCACCTTTATTCCCATTTCATCAGCTAAATGGAGTCCTAATTCAAGCGCTTCAAGGTTGTAATCCAAAATTATTTGACCTCTGCGTTGAAAGCGCTTTGTAAAAGTACGGCGCATTGCTTCATCTTCTAAACCCAACAGGCGCCCTACAATTCCAAATGCAATACTGTTTTTATATAACTCACGGCGCATAGTACGCATAGCAATTCGGTTAAAAGGAGCTGCGTATAATTTAGTGCCTTCGGGCAATAAACCAGAAGGAAGCGGGCCGCCTGAATCATCAAATATTACTATACTATTAGGGTTTAGTTGGTGAGCATTTTTTTCTACAGCTTCTTGGTCAAGCGCAACCAGGATGTCTATATGGCTTCCGATGCAGTACCTCTCACCAGTGAATGCTCTCATTGTAGCAGCTGCATGGCCACCTCTTATTCGTGATAAAACATCTCTTTCTGTGTAAACATTAAGTCCGCTGTTGCGAAATAGGTCGGCAAGCATTGTTACAACGGTAAGTGAGCCGTCTCCTCCTTGCCCGGCAACAATCACATTAACGTCTTCCAATACCGGTTGGCTATTGTTGGATGTCATTTACCTTCATTTCCTCCATCCGTGGGTTTGTTGTAGTCCTTATAAAAAGTTTTGGGGTTTGTATTTCCCAATTCTACCCTTTCCTGATAAGTTGGCATTAGAGCAGGTAAAGGTTTATTCCTTTTCATATTAGATAGTCTGATAAGTAGTTGTTTGGCTTTGGGTTCTGATTCTTCAGGCATAATTTCAAATAGACCCTCATCAACTGCTGCCTGCCAAAACTTATGTCCGGCTTCTGTGCGAATTGCTACAAAAGTCCATCCGATAAGCCCGATTCCTCCTACTCCAATGTCAGCATGATCAGCTGCATAGTCCAAGCAGTATAGACAGGCAGGGCGTGCAAATGGATGAAAATCCTTTAATTTCATTATAATCTCACGACCGTCCCTGAGTTCTATTATTACCTTACCTTTAACATTTACGTTAACTATATCTTTGGGATCAACATTAATTTCCTCTGCTATATAACTTATGTGTTCATGTGTAAAACTTTCAGAACAAAATAGTCCAATTACTAGAGCTACATTCTGTTGATACCATTTTGCCACTTCAAGACGTATGCTACTGTATTGCTGCTGTCGGACACCGTCAACCTGGCACGGTACACCTACGACCGCAAGCGGGCGTACATCTTTTTGCATAGCCTCTATTAGGGCAACCGTGTTAGGTGAGTAAGTATATCTTGAGCCGCTACAAGCTCTTATCTCTTCAGCAGTAGTTGCAAGTTTTTGAATTCCTACCTGAGGATTTTCAGGTAGTACATCTCCCAGGACAGCTCCATTAATAGACCCGTTTTCCAGAGCATGGACTAAAAGAGCGCTTGTTACTCCACCGTCCTGACCTGCCTCTAAAAACTCTTTTTCCTTAGCACGCGCGATTACTGCATAATTATATGGACCGAATCCTTCGTCTTTTACCGGCTGTTTGAATCCAAGAAGTGTTTGTAAGTCTTTATCCAGTGGTCTAAGCACAGGGCAGACATCTACGCATAATTCACAGAACACACACGCATCATTTCTAGTATCTACCGGATTTTCATCTTTATAATCAAAAACGTCTGTAGGACAAATAGTTACACAAGCCGCGCATCCAACACACTTGCCTGTATCTACTATTTCACGCATTAGAAAATCTACCGCTCTAAACCCTCCGCGGTTTATCTCCGATCTCCAAGCATAAGCCCATTCGTAAGGGTCTACACCTTCTTCAAGCATTTCGTGATACTTTTTTTGAACTGACTGGACTAGCTTTTCATCGTTACTAATCTCTTGGTTACTCATTATCAGCTCCTCTTATAATTTTTAGAGTCAACTCCTGATTTTGTCCTTCAGACTTATCATTCATATTGATGGTTATAATTTACTAATCGATTCATTCTTTGAGTAGTATAAGATTTGTTAGTTTGTTTCGATAGATTGTCCAATTTCTCTAATAATTTTTGACTAATTTTACCACCTTTTAATAACACCTTAAATCAATCTTCGGAAATCAACCTATAATCATACCTCAAAATGATAAATGATAAACAGCCATTAATAAATAGTTTGGATAAGAATTGTAGTGCGGTTATTCTATTAAAATCAGTACAGTTAGAATCATTTTTCCCTCGGGGTATCAGCTTTGTTAATCTTAGAGTTCTTAGTGCTATGATACACGTTCAAAATGTCTCAAAACACTACGGCGACTTGGTTGCTGTTGACAACATATCTTTTCAATTAGAAAAGGGTGATGTACTAGGGATTCCTGGGTCCTAACGGCGCCGGGAAAACTACCACAATGCGTATTATCACCGGATACATGCCGCCCACAAAAGGGGAAGGTGCATGTTGCGGATGTAGATATATTCGAAGACCCTCTCACAGCTAAATCCCATATTGGCTATCTACCTGAAAATCCTCCATTGTATGAGGAAATGATTGTTACAGACTATCTGGACTTTGTAGCTGATATAAAAAAAGTGCCGATTAATGAAAAAAAGGGCAGGATCCATTATGTGATGGAGAAATGCGGAATTTTTGATGTAGGAAAGCGCATCATAGGGCATCTTTCCAAGGGTTATAGGCAACGTATTGGAATTGCTCAAGCTTTAATTAATGACCCTTCTGTTCTAGTGCTCGATGAACCTACAAATGGTCTGGACCCCAGACAAATAATTGAGATAAGAAAGCTTATAAAGGGTCTCTCCGGTGATCGAACTATTATTCTGAGCACTCATATACTTCCTGAGGTTACGATGATATGCAGCAAGGTGGTAATAATAAACGAGGGCAAAATTGTACTTGAGGAGTCGCTTGAAAGACTTTCTCACAAAAGCAAGTGATGTTGAGAATATACTGCTAAAGACTAGATACCAGGGGGATGAAGTTAGAGAGAAAATTTTATCAATCCCTAATGTCTCAGATATTAGGTCAGGGCTTACAAATGAATTAATCATTCAACCAAAGAAAGGAGTTGATATAAGGGAGGAGGTTTCAAAATTAGTTATACAGAACAAATGGGGCCTTCTAGAATTACACCCGGTTGCCCACAATTTAGAAGAGGTTTTTTTAAAAGTGATATCTTCGGCAGGTAATTAGATGAACGCTGTTTATCCTATTTTAAAAAGGGAGCTAAGGTCTTATTTCTCCTCCCCTCTGGCTTATGTGATTTTGGTTGTGTTTCAAGCTATTTCAGCATTGTTTTTTTTCCTTTACTTAAAGGGTTTATTACATTTACAGTTTGATCCAAGTTTTCATTTATTCAGAGGTGAACTCAATCTCAATAATGTAGTTGTTATTCCATACTTTGACACGATGAGTATAGTTCTTTTATTTATTATTCCCCTTATTACTATGAGGTCGCTTGCTGATGAGAGGACAAGTCATACGGCTGAGCTTCTTTTTACTTCACCTATAAAGCTCCGGGACATAATTCTTGGAAAATATTTAGCCGCATTAATATTATTGATTATAATGCTGTTTCTATCATCTCTTAACATAATAGTATTAACGGTTCATGGGAATCCGGATCTCGGAGCAGTTCTCTCAAGTTATCTAGGTCTTCTATTATTAGGCGCCTCTTTTCTATCAATTGGAATATTTGCATCCTCTCTGTCCAGCAGTCAGTTGGTATCTGCGATAATTGCTTTTGGTATCTTGCTTGTACTCTGGCTTATAGGTGCATCTTCTGATACAGAAAGCTCTATTCTAGGTTACATATCTCTAATTAATCATTTTGAGAATTTCGGTAAGGGTATAATCGAGCTAAAAGACTTGGCTTACTATTTTTCTATGATCTATATAGGGCTTTTCTTGACTCACGTTGCTCTTGATTCGGAAAGGTGGAGATGAGAAGAAGGAAACTTATATACGGTACCGGTACCTTTATATCTGTCGTGAGCACGTTGGGGATAATTATAGTGCTCAACTATTTGCTGTTCAGAACTGATGTAAGGTTTGATGTCACCGAGGGAAAATTTCATACAGTCTCTGCTCAGACGGTTCGGGTGCTTAAGAGCGTTGAGGGTGAAATTGAAATTATAGGGTTTTTTAAAGACACGGGCGTTGATAGAGAAGGTTTTCAAGACTTGGCCAAAGAATATTCACATCGAAATGACAATATTAAAGTTAAACTGATAAATCCGGATAAAGAGCCTGGGTATTGCCAAGAAATACGGTGTAAAGGAATACGGCAGTGTTGTAATTGGGAGAGGGGATAAAGTCGTTAAATTAAGATTAACAGACCCAATAACCGGCGGAATACTGAATAATTCCGAGGAAAAAATTACGAACGCCATCTTAAAGCTGACAAGGGAATCTGAGAAAACATTATATTTCTTAACGGGTCATGGACAAAGGGATATGGGTAATAGTGTTGATGCTGAAGGATTGGGCTTGCTTAGAAGAACTATCATTGATGAAGGTTATAACGTTAAAGAGTTTCTCATTTTAAGAGGGGAGGAGTTGCCAAGGGAAAACGCTATCTTGTTTGTTGCAGCGCCTAAAAAGCCCTTCTCACTTAAAGAGATACTATATATTAAGAATTATCTTAACCGTGGGGGTAGGGCCGTATTTTTGATAGAACCCAGATCCGGAAATGAAATAGCCTCCGTATTGAAAGGTTATGGGTTTGAACTTTCTGATGATGTCATTATTGATCCCAGCTCTAAGCTTGAAGGGGGAGGAGATATAGCACCTATAGTGTCTGATTACCCGTATCATGAAATTACCAAGGATTTTAGATTCGCTACAATTTTCCCTTATTCAAGAAGTATAGATGTTCTTAGTGATTTTAACGCTACAGTGTTGGCGAGCACAGGTGAGTACAGTTGGTCTGAAACTGATTTTGAGCTATTCAATGAAGGAGTAGCCCAGAGGGAAGAATCTGATAAGGGGGGTCCTCTTGGAGTAGCTGCGGTAGTTGAGAATTCAGCAAAAGGGGAGAATTGCTGTTTTTGGCAGCGCAGATTTTGTCTCAAACATATTTTCTTGAGTTCTCAGGGAATAGAGATTTTTTTCTTAACACCCTCAATTGGGTTTCAGGTGACGAGAACCTGATTTCTATCAGACCAAAAGCAGTCAACACAGGCAATCTTACTATAACTACTAAGCAGGTTAATTTAATATTCTTATTTACAGTTGTTATAATCCCGGCTGTAATTTTATCTTCAGGATTGGTTATTTGGTGGAAGAGAAGAAGGCTGTAGCTTTGATTTTTCCCAAGTCAATATGATTGTTAGTTTGATATGAAATTGGATGCTGTATGTGTGAATAAAAATGAAATACTTTTTTGAAAAATTTAAAGGTGCTTTGATCACAGCTTTAGTTTTTATCATATTGCTTGGTTTTATTTATTTCCGCGATACTGAAAGACATTCAGAAAACTTATTCAATGAAGAGCCGTATGTTTTTATAGGAGATGAAGAAGTTTTATCAGTTGAAATCTATTATTCCAAATCGTGGATTCTTCTTGAAAGCGATGGTGAAGATTGGTTTGTTATTCAGAATGAAGAAAACCTAGATGCTGATAAAAATATAATTGACCATTTAATCGAAGATATTAAGAATACGGAAATTGTCGGGACTGTTCCTACCAACGAAGTGGATTTAGATCAATTTGGTCTTCAGAATGCCAGAGCAGAGCTAGTAGTTATTACGGATGTAAAAGATCATAGATTTATTATAGGAGATAAAGTTCCTGTAGGTTCAGGGACTTATGTCTATGTTCCTAATGAGAATATCGTACTTGTTGTTGAAAAAGATTATTTAAAAAAATATATGAATATGTCCACAATTGATTTCAGAGATAAGGGGCTTTTTGGTTTTGACTCAAGTCAGGTAAGCCGTATTGCAATATGGTCAGGTAATTTCTCAACGGATATATATAAAGAAGACGGAAAGTGGTTCATCGGTGACCAAGATCAAATATATTAGATGACCAAGATCAAATAATATTAGTTGATGATAAGAAGATCGAGGAAATATTATGGATTTTTTCTCGGGCAAAAGTGTTGGATTTTGAGAATGAAAATCCGGAGAGTCTGAGAAGGTACGGATTGGATGAGCCCTCTACTGAAATTATATTTTATGAGGATGACCGGATTCATGGACTAATATTTGGCAAAAGGAAAGATGAGAACAGTTATTATATAAAATCGGATTCAGATGACGCCGTTTATTCTATTCACAAAAGTTTGTTTAAGAGAATTCCTAAGAATATTGATCAAATTAGTTTGGAATAGTTTTTATAGCAAAGAGAGTATCAGAAAGACCAAAGCCTAGACCGGACAGACCTATAAATGCTGCTTGACAAAAGGGGGGCAGTATAAATAATCTATGATAGATAATTGAGCAATTCCATTTATGTCACTTCACCTGTTTTATCTTCCTTGGGAGGGAGAAAATCTACTAGCGGGAAGGAATGCAATATGAACGAAACTCAAAAATTCAGTTTCGGGGATAACTCGGTTGCGAGTGCCTACGACAATCTTCTTGTGCCGATTCTTTTCGAGCCTTGGGCGGCTCGACTCATTGAGGAGTATGGACCGTGGCAAGGCCGACGGGTCCTTGACCTGGCCACAGGAACCGGGATCTTCACACAACTAGTGGCAGGACAAATTGGCCCCGGCGGGATTGTACTGGGCATAGACATTAGCAGCGAGATGCTGACTTTAGCCAAAACACGGTGTGCTGACTTGACTTCGGAAGTGAAATTTATTGAATCCCCTGCGTATCCTTTAGAAATCTCCAGCGACTCGATGGACTTTGTCGTCTGTCAACAGGGGTTTCAGTTTTTTCCAGACAAAGACGCCGCTGCGCAGGAAATGTGCAGGGTGTTGTGTGTTGGGGGAAAAGTTATCATAACCACTTGGCGCCCTGTAGCTGAATGTCAGTTTTTCGGATCTATATGTAATGCACTTAACATGATTGGAGAGCCGGAGATAACCGACATGATGCGCCGTCCATTTGACTTCATGCCGGATTCACAATTGACCGACCATTTCGAGTCGGCTGGATTTGTGAATGTTCAGCTCAGCCAGCAAGAGCAAGACCTGGTAATTGGCGGCGGAGCAACACATGCCATCGAAGTAGCTTACGCAACTCCCATTAGGCCAAAACTTCTAGCCTTGCCTGATGAGCAACAGGCTGAATTCCAAAAAACACTTACAGAACTTCTCCATGAGCTGAGCGCCGACGGAATTACTATGGGACGCATGGTTTCAAACGTGCTATCTGGTGAGAAACAAGCCTGATGGACGCTATTTCGTATTATTAATAAATTCAACTTAAACCGAGCTTGACAAAGGGGTGCAGTACAGCTTGCTCAATTATTAATATATTTAGAATGATTAGGACGGAGGACATATGTTTATTGAAATAAAATCAAAAGACGGTGAGCAGAGCTGGGTAAATCTAAAGCAAGTGCTAGTAATTAAGTTGGGACGCCCGACCGGTGGATGGGTTTGGGGGTTTTCTTACAGGAACGAAACTCTTTGGTCAGAGACTTTCGAGTCGAAAGAAGAGGCCGACAAATGGTTAGAGCATGCTCTGGGTAATTGTAAGATCCCGGGTAGCCCTGTTAGTGGCTGAAGACTTTTTAGCTTATGTGAAGAGACTGATAATAATTTTTGACCCATTATGGATCTCAGGAATCATTCTTTTCTTTGTCTTTAACATCTAATTTTATGCCCAATTCTAGGAGCTGGTTTATATCTACTTCTGAAGGGGCTTCGGTCAGAGGACACTGTCCCTTTTGAGTTTTTGGAAATGCTATCACGTCCCGAATTGATTGAGACCCCACTATTAGCATTACGATTCTATCTAAACCCAGTGCTATTCCCCCGTGAGGTGGCGCTCCAAACTCAAGCGCTTCTAAGAGGAATCCGAATTTATCTTGCGCTTCTTCCATGCTGAGTCCGATAGCCTTAAATATCTTTTCCTGTATATCTTTTCTGTATATCCTGATACTCCCCCCGCCTATTTCAACTCCGTTTAACACCACATCATAGGCTCTTGATCGGATCTTTCCGTGTTCCCCGTCCAGAAGTTCCATATCTTCTTCTTTTGGAGAAGTGAATGGATGGTGCATAGCGACATATCGTTTCTCATTATGATCAAAATCAAAGAGTGGGAAACCCTCGACCCAGAGGAAGTCAAATTTATTATGGTCTATCATGCCGAATCTTTCCCCGAGGCTTAGTCTAAGATGTGAAAGTACAAGGTTTACTATATGGGGGGTATCCGCACCGAAGAAGACGATATCCCCGTCTTCCAAATTTAGAGTCTTTTGTAAGTTTTCTTTTTCTTCTTCGCTAAAGAATTTGACGATAGGAGACTGCCATTCGCCCTCTGAGACTCTTATCCACGCTAGTCCCTTTGCTCCCAATGATTTTGCCGCTTCAGTTAGATCATCAATCTCTTTTCTTGAAAGCTCTCCTGCCTTTCCTTTTAAGTTAAGTACTTTTATTATCCCACCGTTTTTAATCGCACCACTAAATACCTTGAATTCTGAGTCTACAAAAATATGAGAAATATCCTGGAGCAAAAGTCCAAACCTTGTGTCAGGTTTATCAGAGCCGTACTTTAGCATCGCCTCTTCATGACTTATTCTCTTAAATGGGGATATCTATTTTGATCCCTTTTGCTTCCCTAAATATGGCCTTTAACATTCCTTCTACAACACTCATTATGTCGTCTTCTTTAATGAACGTCATCTCTATGTCTATCTGTGTAAACTCAGGCTGGCGGTCCGCTCTTAGGTCTTCGTCTCTGAAGCATCTGACAACTTGATAGTAACGGTCCAATCCAGAAACCATAAGCGTCTGCTTTAGGAGTTGAGGAGACTGAGGCAGCGCGTAGAACTCTCCGGGATTAAGCCTGCTCGGCACAAGGAAGTCTCTTGCCCCTTCAGGTGTGGATCTAGTTAGATAAGGGGTTTCAATTTCCAGAAAACCTTCTCCGTTTAAATAATCTCTTGTAGCTGTGGCTACTTTGTGACGGGTAATAATATTTTCTTTCATCCCCGGTCTTCTCAAGTCAAGGTAGCGGTATTTCATCCTTAAAAGCTCATCTACATTAATATCTTCTTCTATTAGGAAAGGAATTACTTTAGAGGTATTTAAGACTTTTACTTCACTTGCCATAACCTCAACTTCGCCCGTATCAAGTTTAGGATTAATTGTTTCAGGAGAGCGTTTTGATACTTTACCTTTAATTGCTACTACCCATTCATCGCGAATTATCTCACCTTTTTTGTGCACTTCTTCACTTATCTGGGGATTGAGAACAGCTTGCACCAGTCCTTGCCGGTCTCTGAGATCTATAAATATTACTCCGCCATGATCCCTGTGAGATTGAACCCATCCCATGAGTACAACTTCACGCTCTAGGTCATTTGTCCCAAGCTCGCCACAGTAGTCTGTTCTTTCCCACTCTCCCATAAGTTCAAGCATCAAATCGACTCCTTATCATTCTCTAATTTCCGTTAAAACGGAGAAATGTTAACCTTTATCTTCGATTTGGCAAGGAAAATGTTAGTATATAATAGCGGACATTTAGTTTCCATAGACTTTGTTCAGCTGGGAAAGTAAATTAAGCTATCAGCATTCGATTTTAGAGGTGATAGTGTTAACTTTTAAAATTGATGTCGTTTTAATAGAAAAAAGGATCAAGACAATTCAATATTTGAATATCTTATTCGGAATAGAGTTATATGAACAGCAATAATCCTTTTAAATCAGGGTTCATCACAGTTGTTGGTAGGCCGAACGTTGGCAAGTCGACTCTAATCAACGCTCTTGTAGGAGAGAAGATAGCAGCGGTCTCTGAAAAACCCAATACCACCAGGAACAGAATTTTGGGGATCCGAACTCTTCCCGATGCCCAGCTCATTTTTCTAGACACCCCGGGGATACATAAGGCGAGAGGAAAACTCGGGAAAGCCATGGTTAATACGGCGATGAGTGCAGTTCAGGAGGCTGACGTCATCCTTATGATGGTAGAGGTAAAAGATACATTTGGGAAAGGGGACGCGTTCATAATAGAAAGTCTTCCCAAGCCTGCCATTTTAGTGATTAATAAGATTGACACGATAAAGAAGGGGAATATCTTAGAAATAATCGAAAGATCAAAACATTTTGGCGAAAAATTAAAAGAGGTCATACCCATATCGGCATTGAATTCAGACGGGATAAGTCAACTACTCACTATTATTTCAAATTATCTTCCAGAGGGGCCTAGACTTTTCCCTGAGGAAATGATTACGGATCAGCCGGAAAGGTTTATAGTTGCCGAGTTTATAAGGGAGAAGATTTTTACCCTGACACAAAAAGAAATCCCTTATCAAACAGCAGTAGTAATTGAAGAGTTTGAAGAACTACCAGAAAAAAATTTGATTAATATCTTAGCTGTAATATATGTGGAAAGAAAAAATCATAAGGGCATTATAATCGGCAAGAAAGGGGAAATGTTAAAAGAAGTCGGGAGTCTTGCAAGAGCTGATATTGAAAGAATCCTGGGAACAAAAGTGTATCTTGAGCTCTGGGTCAAGGTAAAAGAGAAATGGAGCCAAAGAGATCATCTGATCAGAGAGTTTGGTTACGGGAACTGAAATAATCCTTTTTAATATGTAAATCTATTTTCCTTTAAATTCGGGCTTCCTCTTCTCTGAAAAGGCCCTTTGTCCTTCTTTATAATCTTCACTGTCTTGAACTTCCGTAGTCAGTTTCCTGATAAGCTCCTCATCTTCGGGGCTCATACTCTGGTTTCTCTGCCATACATTTGTAATCTCTTTAATTGCTTTAAGTGACAGTGGGGCATTCTCTGATATATCAGACGCAATGTTATATGTAAATTCCTCAAGTTTCGATTTAGGCATGGCGAAATTTACTAGCCCGATTCTCTCAGCCCTCTCAGCATTTATGGGATCACCTATTAGGAAAAGCTCTTTTGTATATCCGGGCCCGATTAGGTTTATAAATCTCCTTACTCCTGTATAAGTATAAACGACTCCCAGTTTCACTGGAGGCATCCCGAAAAGACAGTCATTTGTCGAGATTCTTATATCGCTTGTTACGGCAATCTCAAGACCCGCTCCGAAAGCGTGTCCGTTAATCATAGCTATTATTGGATATGGAAAATTTTCAATGGATTTCATTGCTAGAGAGACCGGGTGTTTTCCCTCATGGTTCTCAACCATATCATTCTCACCTATTGCGGATATGTCATAACCTGAAGAAAACGCTTTTTCCCCTGAGCCCCTAATTACGACGCACCTAACTTTATTCCCTTCCTTTAATCTTTCAAGCTGCGTGCTAAGTTCCAAAAGCATGCCGGGAGTAAGTAAGTTTCTCTTTTCCGGTCTATTAAATGTCAGGGTGCAAACCGCCCCTTTTTCTTCAACTATAAGTTCTTTTAACTCTGTCACAAATTGTCTCCAAATAGTTCAGATTGCAATAACAAACTAGTATCGATATGGTGTCGGCTTTGTCAAATTCCACAAGTTTAGTTGATATAAACTAGAGCAATCTTGAAAATTTAGTTATTATTATTAGCTTAATAACTTAGGAGAGTGTGAACATGCCTTTATTTGAATATGAATGTGATAGCTGTATGGATGGTTATAACAGGGACATAGACGCATTGGTTGCAAAACTTAATAAAACTAACGCGACTAAGATTAAGAAAAATAATTCCGGGATTCTTTATGTTGAAGTAACGGATGACGAAAAGCGTAAACAGGTTTTCACGTTGGGCGAAAAAAGTAATAGACGGGGCCCAAGAAGATTCCAATATAAAGTTAGTAAGAATAAAGTTCTCTATCTTGAACTAAAGGATTTTAGATTCAGCTCTTTAGTAATGGATGAGAAAGATGAGAAAGACCTGGCATGCCCGGTATGTAACAGTAAAAAACCACGCAGAATATTCTCAACCTTTAAAGCAATATTTGATGATAAAAGTAAGAGGGCTCCCGGTCCAGGCGACGAACTAAGATGGCATCTGGAATACAAAGAGCAAAAAGACGAGGAACAGAGAAATGACTGGGTTGGTCAGGAACACCTGAACCAGTACTTCAACCGTTAATTATATAGAATTGGGAGGAGTAAAATGCCGCTTTTTGAATATGAATGCACAATATGCAGGAATAACGTAGACGATTCTTTACAACAGATAGAGAAAAATGTGTCTCAAAAAGTAGTATCTGATCTAGTAAAAAAATATGACAATATAAATCATATAGGTGTTCTAGATCTTGAGAAAGAAAAAGTAGTGGCCGAACATGGAAAGCGGGACAGAGAATGTGTGGACTTAGATTTTTATTTGAACGAAGGATCTCAGCTCGTGTTTTTCAATCTACAGAAGAATTACCGTTTTTCTGAACTTATTTATGATAAGAAGGATGAAAAAAATTTAAAGTGCCCATTTTGTGAGACAAAGAAAGTTGAAAAGGTAGTATCAAGTTTTGCTTTTACAAGTGATCTATGTACGGATATGCCAAAGCCTGACCTATCCAATCTACCGCCGTCATTAAGAAATAAGACTTTTATCGGCAACTATATTGAAGAAAAAGATAGACCTAAGAAAAACAGATAACATACCCTGAGTTTAAATTATTTCTATTGGGTATAAGTCTGGATTATGGAATGCTTTAGCAATTCTATAATGTCATTTTGACTCTTGTCTGTATGCTTCTTTTGGTTTTCCGAATCTTCTTCCGAGCTCTTCGTAAATATCGTTTGGTGTGATCCCAAAATATGATAAAGCTATTAAGGAGTGGAACCATAGGTCTGCAGTTTCGTAAATTATTTCTTTTTTATCCTCGTTTTTTGCGCCGATTATCGTCTCCCCGGCCTCTTCTCCAACTTTCTTAAGAATTTTGTCGAGCCCTTTGTCAAAAAGTCCGCTTACATAAGAGCCCTCTTTTGGATTTAGTTTCCGGTCCTGAATAACGGCATATACATCATCCAGAGTTTTTCCTGAATTTGATGGGCCAAACGAGGGAGCCTCTTTATCACCATCCAAGGACCTATAAAAACAAGTTTTCTCCCCTGTGTGGCAAGCAACCCCTGATTGCTCTACAAGATATAAAATTGTATCCATATCGCAGTCATAATATATATCTCTTACTTCCTGAACATTTCCTGATTCCTCACCCTTCATCCAGAGTTTCTCCCGGGACCTGCTCCAGAAATGCGATTTTCCAGAGTCTATTGTTATTTGAAGTGCCTCTTTATTTGCATATGCAAACATCAGTACTTGCCCACTGCCTGTATCCTGGACAATTACAGGAATAAGCCCATTCTCACCAAATTTAATTTGTTCTAAATCCATTACTTGCCTCCGGGCAATTATATTAACATATTCATTCCTTTACTCGAACGCGAGCTTGAATTAATAGCCTTTACATATATGATTTCATGCCTTATATTAATACGGAAATCATATCAAAGGGAGTATTATAGAATGGCAAGAGTAACAATTGAAGATTGTTTAGAGAAGGTTGTAAATAGATTTGCTCTTTCAGTGGCAGCTATGAAGAGGGCGAGGCTTCTTGTCAAAGGTGCTCCTGTGCTATCTGAAGAGACTGACAATAAAGACGTTGTTTCTGCTCTGAGAGAGATAGCTGAAGAGAAAGTCAAGGTTATATATCCTGTCGGTCAGGATGAGTATTAGTATAATACATCCTTATTCGATTTTAATTTAATCAGATCAACCGATTACCTATTTTTAAACCCACTTTTATAGCTTTAACAGTAACGAATTGATTCCCATATCGAGAATTTTTCCTTTTTCTTGTTGGAACCCATATTGCCAGTGTTTTACGGATCAGATATGTTTTGAACCTAGTACTAATCAAATATATATATAACTTTAAGATCAGATGCGTGAACAAATGCAGATTGGAATTGATACCGGCGGAACTTTTACGGATTTTGTATTGTTTGATGGAAACAGTTTACGTATCCATAAAGTTCCCTCAACACCTGAAGATCCTTCTCAGGCCATTATCGCTGGTATTAAAGATATTTTAGGAAAAAAGTTAAGCGGTCTCCAAATTGTTCACGGGACAACAGTTGCTACAAATGCGCTACTTGAAAGAAAGGGCGCTCGTATAGCCCTTGTAACTACAAAAGGATTTGAAGATGTTATACAAATAGGCAGACAAAATAGAGGTGAGCTCTATAATGTTTTTTGGAAAGCGCCTTTGCCTCTAGTCCCTCGGTCTTTGAGATTAGGAATCGAAGAAAGGATAAATTATAAGGGTAAAATTTTAGATAGTGTTAAATTATCAGAACTAAAGGCTCTTAAGTCTAAGCTAAAGAGTCTAAAAATTGAGGGAATCGCTATTTCTTTTCTTCACTCGTATGTTAATCCTAAAAATGAACAGAGGGTAGAGACGTATCTAAAGAGCCTGGGTATCCCAATTTCAACATCTTCTAAAATACTCCCTGAATTCAGAGAGTATGAGAGGACCTCTACTATAGTAGCTAACTCCTATTTGTTGCCGAAACTGAAAAGTTATATGGATACCTTATCCCAGAAGTTGCCGAATACGGAGATATCAATTATGCAGTCAAACGGAGGCATTATGTCTCCGATACAAGCGGCTGTTGAGCCGGTCAGGATAATTCTTTCTGGTCCTGCGGGGGGAGTTGTCGGAGGCGCTAAGGTAGCAAAGCTATCTGGGTATGAAAAAATAATCACTTACGATATGGGGGGGGACGTCGACGGATGTTGCTCTTTGTGAGAAAGGGCCAAAGTTTACAACAGAAACTTCGATTGACGGTGTTCCTATAAAAGTTCCTATGATAGATATTACAACTATAGGCGCAGGAGGGGGCTCCATAGCGCAGATTGATTCTGGAGGTGCTTTAAAGGTCGGACCAAAGAGTGCAGGAGCAGATCCCGGTCCTGCATGTTATGGAAAGGGGGAGGAACCGACTGTAACGGACGCAAATCTTGTACTCGGGCGAATTAGAGCCGGTTCTTTTTTAGGCGGTCGAATGAAAATTTATCCTCATAAATCAAAAGCTGCTCTGAGAAAGCTTGCACGCCGGCTTAAGCTCTCAATTGAGGAAGTAGCGGAAGGCATAATAAAAGTCGCAAACGCCAATATGGAAAGAGCGCTTAGAGTTATATCTATAGGAAAGGGATATGATCCCAGGGAATTTACCCTAGTTTCCTTTGGAGGGGCGGGGGGGGCTTCATGCTTGTGAGCTAGCTCAGGGCATGGAAATGAAAACTGTAATTTTCCCCAAGGACCCTGGCGTGCTTTCTGCGCTAGGTATGCTGACAGCGGATATGTTTAAGGATTACAGCATTACAGTTTTTCTAAATGAGGAAGAGGCTGGGTTTGGCGTACTGGAAAAAGGGTTTTCTTCACTTGAAGAGAAGGCGCGTAAAGATTTGCCAGCTGACAAAATAAAATTTAAGCGGTTTTTAGATGTCCGCTACAAAAGGCAGTCACACGAGATCACCGTTCCGTATGGTAAAAATTTCGTAAGCTCCTTTCATAAAGCTCACAAAAGAATGAACGGATACAACAAACCCAAAAGTGAAGTTGAAGTTGTTACCTTGAGGATAAGAGCCATAGCGAAAAAAAGAGAGCTTGAAATTCCATACCTTCAAAATGAAAAAATAAAAATAAAGTCTTCCAAGGAAAGAATTGTTTTCGGAGGGAAAAGTGTTATTGTAAGCGTTTTTAATAGAAGGGACTTCTATTCAGGTTTTGAGTTTGCAGGACCTGCCCTGATATTAGAAGATACTTCTACAACATTGATTCCTCGTGGTTATAGATGCATGTTGATAAAT
>PVMK01128048.1_pt1 | contig 28424 bp, 25 predicted proteins | sample 1853481 | NCBI WGS metagenome assembly PVMK01 (sample SAMN08533507, study PRJNA380276) | Marine sediment metagenome, whole genome shotgun sequencing project. | reverse complement strand
GAAATCGGTCTATATTTTTTCGGCAAACCAGAATATAACTTGCACCGGATGAATAGTCAAGGGAGGGAAGGAGTAGATAAAGTTGTAATAGTGGTACACATGTGATACACTTCGTCAAGGAGGTGTTAAGCGTGCCTACAACAAAACCAAGAATCAATGTAATCCTCGAAGAGCCTCTATATGAAACGATAGAAGAACTCGCTGAACGTGACGGGATGTCACTCTCGATGAAGGTTCGCGATCTTGTGAAGGAAGCGCTCGAAATAATGGAAGATATTGCGCTGAAGTCGTTTGCTGAAGAACGGGAGAAGACGTTCAGTAAATCGAAGTCATTAAAACACGACGAGGTCTGGTAACTTTGCCGTTTGAACTCAGGTACCATCCTGATGTCAAAGATGTTGATATCCTCCGCCTGAACAGGAAGCTGAGAGATCGAATCAAAAAAGCGATAGAGACACGCCTCACTACCGAACCGCACCGTTATGGTAACCCTCTGCGTAAAACACTCAAAGGTTACTGGAAGTTACGGGTCGGGGATTACAGGGTAGTTTTTAAGGTTGTAAAGCGTGAGGTCCTGATTTTAGGTATTATCCACAGGAAAAAGGTTTATGATTATATTAGTAAAAGAAAATAGATAATGGTTTTTTCAACACATTGAAATAAGTGCCTGACCATCACTGTTTTATCTTCATTTTTGAGAGAATTAACTACTTGTAGATTTCCTACCAGAACCTGCACTGCAGATCAAATCACAAAATTAATGATTGCAGGAAGAAATCAACGGATTTGGAGCGGAGCCGGTATTGAAACTATTATCTAATAGTCAATGCTTAGTAAAAGGCCCTGATTTTGAAGACTCATCAGTCTTATCACCGAAACTATGAGGGACTGGATTCCGTTGATAATTTTCTATTATCTTGATTCTGGGAGTTACTTCAATCTTAAACTCTATCTAATTATGAATGATTTTGGAGCTAGTAGCATTTCATTGACTTGTTGAAGTTATTTTCCAATCAAAATAAATTCATTGTTAATCATATGTTTTATCAGGTATTATTAATTATTCCTTTTAATCATTACGCGGCTTCAGTTTTATAAATATAGAGCAACCGGTAAATTAATTTATATCTAATTGGGGAGGGTAATAAAATGAAAAAGAGAACATGTAAATTATTAGTTCTTGTATCTATTTTATTAATGGTTCTAGCATTGATAATTCCTGCGAGTTTCGCCGCAACAACTACGATCAATCCTATAATAGACAATACGTTAGCCGAGGAGTTACCGGACAACAGTTCAGGAGAATGCGATTCAATATTCTCGGGCAATACAGATGGCCTCTTTGCCCGGCGTGCTCTGATGCAGTTTGACATCGCAGGAACCATCCTGCCTGGTTCAATCATCAACAGCGTCGCCCTGAGCATGACAATAACCCGGGGTGGTAACAATGTCGACACGAACATGTCCCTGCACCGGGTTACCACGGCCTGGATCGAGGGAGTCGAAGATTGCGGCGTACGCGGAGGTGGCCAGGGTGAACCGTCAACGGGTGGCGTCACCTGGAATACCATGCCTGCTTTTAACGCGGCCAGCGCCAGCACTTCTGTTGTTGGCGCCAATACACCGGTCTGGGACAGTACGGCCCCAGGAAATGTCGCTATGGTGAGCGATGTTCAGGGCTGGCTGGACGGGACAGCGCTAAACAACGGATGGATTCTGATCGGTGACGAGGTTAATCAAGCGACAACCCGCCGCTTTGGAAGCAGTGAAAATGCGGCGGCCCCTATTCTCATTGTAAATTACACTCCAGTAGGCGATACCTTTGCCTGCTGCCTTGAAGTACCCGCAGGTAACTGCCAGGAATTTCTCGTTGGCGATGAGGCAGGCTGCTCAGGTGCCGGCGGTACGGTGTACCCGGATCCGACCTGCAATCCAAATCCCTGCCCGCAGCCTATCGGAGCATGCTGCAATGCTGATGAATCATGCTCGGAAGTTAGCCGTGATGTCTGCGAATCAGGTGGCGGACTCTTCCAGGGAGCGGACAGTCTATGTTCTGACAGTCAAATAGATTGCGGACTGACACCTTTTATCGAGCCACTGCCAATCCCGCCGGTACTTCAACCGACAGGAACACGGGCTGACGGCGTGCTGCAGTATACAGTATCGGTAGAAGAGGCGGTCCAGAATGTTCACTCTAAACTGCCAGATACCGATTTATGGACCTATAACGGCGCCTGGCCTGCTGCCACAATTGTGGCCACAAAAGATACACCAATTGAAATTACCTATATTAATAATCTGCCAACAGGCAAAGGCGGGAATCGGGGATCTAACCTCCTTGAGGTTGATACCTGTGCGCACGGTCCGAACTCCTGGGGTGACAGCAAGCGCATCGTAACCCACCTGCACGGCGGACATGTACCGGCACGGGTAGACGGCGTGCCAGAGTATCACATCCTGCCTGGTGAGACAGATATCTACGAGTATCCCAACAACCAGGATGCAGCAACCCTCTGGTACCACGACCACGCGCTGGGTATTACCCGCCTGAATGTGTATGGAGGAATGGCTGGTTTCTACCTCCTCGCAGACAGTGAGGATACACTCGGTCCGGGCAATGCCTTTGGCCTGCCAAGCGGCCAGTATGAGATCGGGCTGGCTATCCAGGACCGTACCTTCAATCCGGACGGTTCGCTTTTCTACAATGCCCAGCTTGAAGATGCCTTCAAAGGGGACAAAATCGTCGTTAACGGAAAAGTATGGCCGTTCCTGAACGTTGATCAGGGCAAGTACCGTTTCCGTATCCTGAACGGCTCTCAGTCCCGTGAGTACAGCTTACGACTTGAGAATATTACCGATCCAGGGAACGATCCGAGCTTTATTCTTGTTGGTACTGACGTTGGCCTGGCCAGCGCTCCGATCGACCTCGGTAATACCATCAGCACCTTTGTACCTGCAGATCGTTTTGACGTTGTTATAGATTTCGCCGGATATCCGGCTGGTACCGAGATCGTAATGCACAATGACGATCCGACACCACCGTTACTCCCGAACATCATGAAATTTGTCGTGACGGGCACTCCTGGATACACCGGGACGATATCCTCAACCCTTCGTGCAGTAACACCAATGCCGGAGAGTTCTGCTGACGTTACCCGCTACTTCCGGCTTGTGAGGGAACCGAACCAGTTATGTAAGGACGCCTCTGGGAGGCTGGTAAACGAGTGGCTGATCGAGTCACTTGACGGTCCTGGCGGCGCAGTAATCGGCAAGCACTGGGATGACCTGACCGAGTTCCCGATCCTCGGCACACGCGAGGTATGGGAGTTTGAAAACCCGACCAGTGCCATGCATCCCATGCACGTGCATCTGGTCAAGTACCAGATCCTGAGCAAGGAGACGCTTGGGGGTCAGTCAATCCCGCTGGAGCCATGGGAAATTAACACCTGGAAAGATACAGTGCGGGTACCACCAAACTCGAGGGTAAAGATCATCATGGACTTTACGGACTACCTCGGGAGATTCCCCCAGCACTGCCACATTCTTGATCATGAAGATCACGAGATGATGCGCCAGTTCCAGACAATAAACGACCCGGCAAATGCAGTCATTGACGGTGTTTGCAATGAAGGTGAAGACTGCGTCAGCAATCCTGCAGACTGCTCTCTCGTGAGCGGCGCAATCTGCGGCAATGGTCTATGTGAGGAGGGTGACGGAGAAAACTGTATTACCTGTCCTGAGGATTGCGGCGGTAAGCAGAATGGCTCTGTATCTAACCAGTTCTGCTGTGGTTTTGATGACGGCCAAGTCACAAACCCGATAAGCTGTGGTGTCGATGCAAATGACGACCGCTGTATCGATTCCGGTGCCAACCTGTTTTGCCGTGTGGCCACGCGGCTAGAGGCATGCTGCGGTGATAAACTCTGCGAAGGCCAGGAGACAGAGGCAAGTTGCGCTGTCGACTGTGCGCCGCCACCACCTTGCACACCCACAGAACCCACTGAAGTCTCCTGCTTTGACGGCCAGGACAATGATTGTGATGGTGCAATTGATTGTGCAGATACGAGCTGTGATGGAGTTGCAGGATCACCAACCGCATGTGGTGACGGAGTATGTGCGTCTGCAGGACAGTTAGAATGCCAGAGCGGCACTGAAATAAACACCTGTACGCCGGGACCTCAGAATGAACCGTCTGATATTACCTGTGATGGTCTTGATGGTGACTGTGACGGTGCAGTGGATGAGGATTTCATAATAACTCCAACCTCCTGCGGTGGCGGAGCATGTGCTTCTTCGGGACAACTCGAGTGCCAGGGAGGAACTGAGGTAGACACCTGCACGCCGGGCCTACCTTCGGCAGAGACGTGTAATAATATAGATGATAACTGTGACACCAGTACAGACGAAGGATGTGATGATGATGGAGACGGATATTGTGATGATACAATGACTGTTGAAGGCTCTCCTGTTCCCGTATGCCCTTCTTCAGTTGATGGATCCGGCGATGACTGCGATGACGGTGATCTTAATATCTATCCCGGAGGACCAGCTGTAAGGAAAGTTGGTACACCTCATTCGTATTACTCATTATTCCAGCTTGCTTATGATAACACTGCGCCTGCTGGTACCCTCCAGATCCAGGATCATGAATTTATTGAAGCTCTTTTATTAGATGATACTACAACAGTGACATTTCAGGCTGGATATGATTGCAGTTATTCAACTAATACAGGCAAAACAATAGTTACAGGAGTCATGACCATTAATAATGGAGCGGTTACAATTCAGAGTGGGACATTAGAAGTTCGCTAAAAAGCAATAGATCTATTTTATTGGAGCTTGGTATTCCAAGCCCTTTTTTCTAGAGCAATTACATTTATTCTAAAAGATCTCAACAAGAGGAGTATATAAAGTATGCGTAAATTTCTGTTTGTAGCGTTTTTCATGTTTATTCTCGTATCATTGCTGTTAACGCCGGTATATGGCGCAAGTCAGACGGTCTATATTGTAGCTAGCAAGGACAATACCCTTATACAAAACCCTGTGGGCTCTTTGTCAAATGGCGCGGGCCCCTATCTCTTTGTCGGAAGGACAAACCAGAAAGAAAATAATCTGAGGCGCAGTCTTGTCCATTTTGATGTTGCATCTGCTCTGCCTTCTGGAGCCCAGATAAAGAGTGCTCAATTAATGTTCTACCTTTCAAAGAGTCAGGGATTTGCAAACGATATCAGTCTGCACCGGGTACTGAATGACTGGGGTCAGGGAGTTTCCTATTCGATAGGAGGTTTAGGAACCCCGGCAGAGCTTGATGATGCTACATGGCTTCACGCTTTTTATCCCGATTTTTTCTGGACAACAATGGGTGGTGATTACGTCATGGATGAGAGTGCGGTCATAGCTGTTGGACCGGAGAAGGGTTCTTACACATGGGAAAGCAGAATGATGATTGAGGATGTGGAATCATGGATGATCAATCCGGAGGAGAACTATGGCTGGATACTGATTGGTGATGAGAACTCACCACAGTCGGTGATGCGTTTTTCGAGCCGGGAAGTGACATGCTCGGACAAAGCAACATCCACAGAAATGCCGCCGATTCTGATGGTAATCTATAAAAGCAACGTTCATCTTTAAAGAAGAGTAATGGGTTATTGCAAAGCGACTTGTATTATGTAGTACTTATTGACAATGGAGATTAAACTATAACGGATAAAGATACAATATAATGTGGCTTCAGCTAAAGAATAGTTTGGCAGCGAAGACAAACTAAAATTATTTCTAACATATCATTTAACTTTATCAGTAATCATACAGAGCGAAATGATTGAGGTGAGCAATAGCATATAATGGCTAAATATCAATTTACATCTGAAATGGATCAGAAAATCATGCACACCTATTCCATAAATACAGACAGCAAGCCTCGCATACTTAATCTTGCAAATAAATTCAATATGCCGAGATGGGCTCTTTATCAGAGAGCTCTTAAGATAGATGCTGTGCATTCATCACAACAGAAAAAGAAATGGTCAAGGGAAGAGGTAATCATTCTCAAGAAGTATGCTCAATATCAGCCACAGACGATCATGAAAAAACTCCAAAAAGCAGGTTTTCAAAGAAGCATTGCGAGTATTGTACTGAAGCGAAAGAGGATGAGGCTGCTGTCAAATCTTGATGGGATGTCAGCAAGTTTATGTGCTGAATCTCTTGGGGTTGATCTTCTCTGGGTGCTCAAGCAGATAAGGTCAGGACTGCTTAAGGCAAAAGAGATCAGAAAGGATAAACAGGGTAAGATTAATTACTATATAAAGGAAAAGGACCTCAGGCAATTTGTAATTGATAATCCTGAGCTCATAGACCTGAGAAGGGTGGAGAAATTCTACTTCATTGAATTAATTGCAAATGGCAAAGTGCATTGATAGCAACAAGTAACTCTATCTTTCAATTTTTAATCCTCAATTACAGAGTCTTAGTGAGCCATTGATAATATGTATCACTGCTCATTTCTGGAGGGCAAGTCAGTTATACTCACTTTCAAACGTTAATCCTCAGTATCAGATTCAATAGCAATCATTGATAATTAGAGAAAGTCAGTGATCTAATAACCTCTTCTATTTCACTGATAAGTCGGTAAAATATTCAACATCAAAATTTCTCCTAATCTGACAATCGATGGTAAATATGTTTAGTAACTTCGCCGGAAAACAAAAGGCCCGCAGAATTAATTCTCACATCATTCACAAGGACTTACGGAGGGCAGTCTTCGCAAACTGAAGTAAAAAACGTAATACTAAAGTAACGGATATCTCTTTTCTCATGTTCTACTTGAGAATCTTTGAACCGGGATTTTTCTTAAACCACTTTCCCCAGGTAGTGTCTCTGGAGGGGATTTTCAAAAGCCAGCGTTCAAAATAATTACCCTGAATACCTTTAAGCCCTTTCTGTAAGGATACCAGAGAGTTTCCGTCTCCCTGTCATATAGAACAAAGGTATCTTTATAAGTCCATCCTGAAGGAGCTATCGTCAAAGTCCTGCCGTCGATTGTGCGGCTGTACACAGCCGCCAGGTCAGCCAAAGGTCAGTAACCAACGGCAACAGGTTTATCTCCCAGTTTACTGTTGGATATCTCATGACGGCTCAACCGGCTTACTGAATAGGCTTTTGAATCTTTGCCTTCCTCAATGCCTATTACCCGCATTTTTTTAGGCAGATCAGGACTGCCGGCCGTCAACATTGAATCATCCAAAGTCACAAAAGTGTCCTTGCCGATTCCATATTGAAATTTTTCCGGCTTAAAACCAAGAGTTGCAGCCTGAGTCACGTCCCACTTGTAGCCGGTCCTATCTATAATATAAGTTTTGCCATCCTCATGCCTGACATTGGAGAAAGCAGCCTCATCAACATTTACACAACCGGCAATTAATATTAAAGAGAAAAACAAGACCTTTATTATCATGCTCATAACATCTGCCTCTTAACTGCATTGTACAACATAATTAGAGTCTGTGTATAAATTCAAACATTGAGCCGTCATTCCCGCAGCCTGCCTGCCGGTAGGCAGGTCCTTAGGCGGGAATCCAGTCATTTCAATTAGTTCTGGATGCCCGACTACTAACTTCGGGCATGACAAAAATAAAAAACAGCAGTTTATACACAAACACTAATTAACCAATCGGAAGCTCCATTTCAACAACGAGACCGCCCTCCGCAGCATTGAGAGCTTTTACAGTACCACCATGCAACCGTACTGCACGGTCTGTAATGGCAAGACCTATCCCCATACCCCCTGACTTACGGTCACGGGATTCGGCAATACGGTAAAAGGGACTGAACAGGTTGGCCAGCTCATCCTCGTGAACACCAGGCCCATGATCCCGCACCTTTAACAAAGCATACTCTCTTCCCTCTGCAATATGTCTCTTCAGGGACATTTCAATTTCAGACCCTTCAGCCGTATATCGCAACGCATTACGTAACACATTTTCAATTGCCCTGCGAAGCAGCTCCTCAGAACCTTCAAGAATAATATTTTCATCCAGTTCTGCTCTCACAGTTATATTTCTTTTTGTTGATTCGAATTCAGCATCACCTGATATACTTTTTACTAGATTGGAAAGATCGATGGGGGTTTTATCCATAATTTTAGTTCCGCTTTCAAGTACGGTAAGTGTACGCAGTTGACCAATAAGAGTATTCATCCTGCCTGCCTCTAGTTCAATTCGATCAAGGGCTTCATCAGCTTCTTTACCTGAGCGCTGACGGGCCAGTTCCAATGCAACATTAAGACGGGCCAATGGTGATCTAAGTTCGTGCGAAATGTCTCTTAACAACCGGCCCTGTGAACTGAGCAGCGTTTCTATTCGTTCGGCCATCAGATCAAAATCCTTTCCAAGATCTGCCAGCTCGTCTGTTCTTTTCCCCAGTTCAGGAACAACACGTGTCTTCAGGTTGCCTGATGCAAGCTGCTGGGAAGCAGTCCTTAATTTACGGACAGGTGACGTCAGATACCAGGCAAGCCAATAGCAGAAAATACTGGCCACAATAAAGATAACAAGGAGACGTAAACTCAAGAAACGGGGATTCAGATATCTCCATACCGGTGATTCGCGCGGTCGGCGTGGGATTTCACTTATAACTACGTAAGCTTTTCCTTCAGAGCCATAAACAGGACGGGCCAGCATAAAACTCCTTTTAAGGTTCAGAAACTCTGTCACTCCACTTTTGTTAGCACGTGAAGACAGTTCTCTTGCTTCAGGAGGCACATTCCGTCCTGTCACAGCTTCATTCTTATCATTAAAAAGGAAGACGTGCCTGCCCGGTCTCTGTCTCTTTCCATGCATGAATTTTCTTAATTCAGCGGGCCCCCGGTTCTCCAGTATATTCACTGCCTTTTGCCCTTCACGGGAAAGCCTCTTAACCAGACGTCCGTCCTCCCTGAAGGGTCTGTGAGGTTCTATCACTGACATCAGCATAATAGTAGATCCAATGATCATTATAGATGCCAGCCAGAACCAGAGGAATATTTTCACAAACAGACTTCGCATATTATCTACCTGACTTCATCTTTCTCCGGAAGTGCATAAAGATATCCTATTCCACGTATTGTTTTTATTCTTTCCATACCTTTTATTTTATGTCCCAGTTTTTTCCTCAGGCTGCTTACATGCACATCTATGCTCCTGTCAAATGGATCAAGACCCCGTCCCAAAACTTTGCTTACCAGGTCCTTGCGGGTCACTACTTCTCCGGCAGACCTCAGGAGCATTTCCAGCAAATCAAATTCAGCGGCTGTCAGTTCAACTGTCTTTCCTTTTTTAGTTACTCTTCTAGTGCCTGTATCAAGTTCAATATCACCAACAGCTAACCGCTTTGAAGGGACCGGCTGCTTTTCATCCTCCTGTTTTGCCTCTCCCCTTCTCTGGATCGCTCTTATACGAGCTACAAGTTCCCGGGGATTAAATGGCTTGGGGAGGTAATCATCGGCCCCCATCTCAAGGCCCACTATCCTGTCAACATCTTCACCTCTTGCAGTCAACATAAGCACAGGTATATCGGAACTTTTTCTGACACTTCGAAGCACCTCAAAACCGCTGACACCCGGCAGCATGACATCGAGTACAACAAAATCATGCTCATTCGAAAGCGCCCGCTCTATTCCTTTGTCAGAATCATGAACAGCCTCTACTTCAAAACCTTCAGGACCAAGATAGTCCTTTAGAAGCTCACAAAGTTCTTCATCATCATCAATAACCAATATCCGGCTCATACTGCATGTGTCCTTTCTTTAATGAATATATACCACGACATTATTATATCCGAAAGTCAATATCTATAAACGTAAATTTTTATTAACCGGGCTTAACAAATCTTTACAAAACTTTGCTTTCCTTCACTTTCACTTAACCCACACTTAAAGATTATTTCTTTACGATAAAAGTATGAAGAGCACTCAAAACTGAAAGGAGATAGATATGAATAAATCTAATCACAGAATGGAATCAACGTCAGACAAAAAACCTTTATCAAAGGAGGATAACATGAAAACAAATAACATTAAAAAGAAACGCACCGGCAAGTATGCCTTATTTACAATCCTTGCTACCGGGGTTATCATCATAGCCTTTGGGCTCATTGCACAACCGCTTATGGCAAAGGGCAAAGGAAGGTTCGGTCCTCCCAGGTCTCCTGATGAAATCGTTCAGACTCTTACGGACAGGCTTGAGCTTTCTGCTGAACAGATAGAGAAAGTGCGGCCAATTATTGCGGAAAAATCACTGTTAATGAACGAGATAAGAGACAGGAAGGGGAACTTTAGAAAAGAGACGAGGTCAGAAATGCACAGGCTCCAAATGGATACAGATATGCAGTTGGGCAGAATATTGACTGATGAACAGGTTGATAAATACCTTGAGCTTAAACAGGAGCAGCGTGAAATGAGGCACAGTGGTAAAGGCCGGGGTGGAAAGATGCGCGGACAATTCAACAAATCACCTGCATGGAAAATAGAGAGGCTGAGCACAATACTTGACCTGACTGAAGATCAAACGGTCCAGATCGAACCTATCATTATAGAGAGCATGGAAAAGAGGCAGGAGGTCTTTGATAAATACAGAGACCAGGGACAGCAGGTCAGGCAGGCCATGAGAAGTGAAATGCAGGCCATCGGCAATGAGACCCATGAACAGCTCTCAACAATACTGACTGCTGAGCAGATGGAAGAGTTGAATTCAATAAAAGAAGAAAGACGCGCTCAAATGGAAAGGCGCATGGACCGCCCCGGACATATGGGGTTTTAAATAGATGAGATCAGAGGTAAGGATCACGATAGGGAAAGGAGCTCCTTACCTCTGACATCTCACCCTGAAACAATCATCTTTGTCATAAATTAAAGGAGGAGAATCATGAATAGTACATCACATGTCATTCGTCAAATTGTCTCTGTGATATTTATAACAGTTTTCACTCTCACATCCGTCCCCCTTGTAACTGATTCATTTGCAGATGAAAGGGATAGGAGAAGAAGCAATGACAATCGCATTGAGCAGACTCAGGGAAAGAGAGTTGAAAGGGCAAGAAGTAGAAGCAGTGACAATCGCTTTAAGCGCGTTCAGGAAAAGAGAGGGGAAAAGTCGCTATATAAAAAAAGATGGGAAAATAAAAAGCGTATTATCTCTCCCCGCTCAATGCGTCATGGACATAAAGTACGAAAACTTCCCAGGGGCTACAAAAGAGCCTGGTACAAAAGAACACCTTATTACTACAGATTTGGAGTATTCTATCGACCCGGCACGTCAGGGTACATTGTTGTAAAAGCACCCATTGGCGCCATTGTGGTCAGCCTTCCTGTCGGTAACCAGAGGTTATGGGTTGATGGTTCAGCCTATTATGTCTATGGAGGTATTTTTTACCGGATGGTACCAAAAGGATTTATAGTTGTGGAGCCTCCGGATACTGTGGTTGTTGAGGAAATTGATCCTGACATAGCCCAGCCATCTCAAACTGCCACAGGTGAAGTATCTGTTACCGCTCCTGTTTTAAATGTCCGGTCAGGGCCGAGTTTAGGCGATCCCAAAATCTACCAGATTCATGAAGGATATATTCTGGAAATTCACGGCAAATCTAACGGTTGGTTATATGTACAGCTTCCAAACGGAGAATTTGGCTGGGTAAAGTCCATATTTACCAGACCGCTGGAACCGGCGAGCGGGTGAAGCAGTAAAAAAACAAACTACCATTTAACTCTCTGTTGAGTTTTATCACTTTTGTACTTTAATGCCCATACTTGTATACTTAAAAAAAGATGGATAAGGAAAGTGACAGAAGGAGTTTAGAAAGAATCAAGGCCGGGTATAAAACCGGAATCAGTTACGATAACAAAAGCTATTCCGGTATTGTAGAAAATCTTTCGGCCTCAGGGGTAAATGTACTGACTGACCCTATTGACCATGATATTGAATTTCTGGATGGCGAGCCTCTTGAACTGGAATTTAAAGCCCACACCGGAAAGACTGTCCTTTTAAAATGCACTGTAATATGGTCAAGTAAAATTCCTCCACAAAATGTCAGGCATAGAATAGGCATGAAAATCACTGACCTGCCTTTAGATAAATTTGACTTCTCTTTATGAAAACTTCCGCTCCTCCACACAAATGACCAAGAACTGCCTCCATGACTTACCCCATAATTTCAAACAAGGAATTCAACTAACGTCTTACTTCATTGGGAATAGACTTTAACCATCCGAGTTCAATAACACCCCACAATCCAATCATAATGGCCTCAGCAGCATCATGTCTTAAAGAGGTCGGCCCAGAAAGGCCTGACCACTTAATTATTTTTCTGGCATGATAATCTGCATTAAGTTTCGCTATTGGACCACTCTTTTGCTCCCTGGCATATAGAAGTACCTGCCTCCACTGTTCAGCATTTATCTGTCGAAAAGATATATTTCGACGTCCAGCTTCCCGCTCCCAGATTTCAGCAAGTTCCCCGCCTCCTTCAACAACTATATGCTTAAGTGCAATCTTACTGCCCAGGATATTCTTAACATCTTTTTTTAGCCTCCCTGGAGATCCATAGTTTTTCGATCTATACCAGCAGAGTCTTCCATCTTGACCGTAAAGTGCCAGACCGGTTTTCAAGCCAAGATCTACGGCCAGAAGTGAATTTGCCTGGTTGTCCATCATTCATTTTAACAAACTTACCACACATGATTTTTCAAGATAATTTCATTATAAGGCTGGATCATTATGAGCAATAAATAATACGTTCTTCCGGCAAATATGATACTATTAAAAAAATATACAACATTAATTTCAATTAATGTATAGTAGAGGTAATATGGTCTGAGCAAATTGTGAGTTGAATAGTAAATTCTAACCAAATTAGGTACAAATGGAGGTGGAAATGAAGTCACTGGTCGAACAAATTGCAAAGGCTCTCGTTGATAGCCCGGATGAAGTATCAGTTTCCGAGATTGAAGGGGAGAGAACAACAGTCTTTGAATTACGTGTTGCAAAAAATGACATTGGAAAGATCATTGGGAAGCAAGGTAATACAGCAAGGGCAATCAGAACAATACTTGGCGCAACCGGCACAAAGCTTGGCAAGCGTTTCGTCCTTGAAATACTGGAATAGTCTCTTTAGCCAAGCAGCTTAAGAAAACAGGCAGGGCATTTCAACTTAACAGTACTTTACCGCAAAGTACTGACCCATCAACTAGTCAGAATTTTACGTTCTGAAATTGTTCAGATCAATACAATCTATTTAAACAATCCCATCAATTCATTTAAATAATGTAACTTATCAGTTTAAAAATACCAGAATAGCTCGGCCTTTATATTATCATCCTCTCTAATTGAATGGATGAAACTGTCCTCAGAAGAGTCAATTACAAAATATGCATCAACCACAATCTTCAAATTATCACTTAACCTGCGGCTGGACTCAAGAGAAAAAAACCGGTCACTGTTTTCAAGATCTGCAATAAACCCCGCAAGAACCTCAGTGCTGGCCGCATCATTAAATCCCAGCCTGGCCCCGATCATAATATCATTATCAAAACCTGTTGTTGAGTCCTTACCCCGATCATCATAGGCCCACTCCCCTATCACCCCCAGGTCAATGCTACTTGACGCCACATTCACAATAGAATATTCCCCCCCTCCAACTGCCGCATAAAAACTGTCTCCCTGTCCTGTTCTATAAATAGATTCCAGTTTTAAGAGCCAGCTTCCCTGAACTGTCTGTATATCAATACCTGTCTGATTAATCAGCTCATATAAAGGCGTCAGAACCGGCCTGCCGTCTGGATCAAGACCGGGCAATAAGGTAGGCTCCCTTCCTGTACCTGTAAAATGATAAACGCCGAAATCCCAATCTCCAATCGTATGGTTATACCTCAAAGCAAAGTCAAAATGGTTCTCTTTATCTGAACTCTCATATATAGCCCTGTCAGTATTCACTATCAGTTGTGGTCGAAACCGACCATTCTCACCCGGAAATGTTCTCTCCCGGAAATAAGGCAGCATGAAAAAGTCCATCACGCCCCAGTCACGTGGTATGGATAAATGGACCATGGGCTGACCAAGTTTGTCTTCCCCGTCAATATATTCCACAAGGTCAGTCTGATTAATAATGTCCACAAGATGCAGAAACTCTGTTACACCCCAAAACACTTTACTGATCCCCAATCTGAGTTCCCATGTATCATTCAACCACAAATAGTTCATCTCTCTAATATCAAAATGGCTCCTCTCAGGGTCAGCGCTGTCAACTCTTGCAAAAGGAGTAAAGATAAAACTCGATCCACTTTCCCACTCATGGTAAAGCTCAGGCTCTATCGCAAACGAAAAATCATCTCTCTCTTGATCCTGATACAGGGGATCATTAAAAAACAACCTGCCTTCAACTGATCCATAACCGGACAGTTCAAAGGAATGAGCCTGTAGCACAAACAGAAAATTCATGCATAAAATCACCAACAATGTATATCTGATTATTATCAACTTAAGGCAGTCCATATTTAGTTCTTAATTCTTAATTCTTGGTTCTTGCCTTTTCTACTTCGCCCTCTTCAGACTGTTTTTGCTGAAATCTCTATCTTTAAGTCCTGTCTGGAACTTGTAATTACTGAATTCAAGGCGTGTACTTTTACCATTCAGGGGGTTAACCATAGTCATTTCATCTGCGCGCCAAAACCTGTCAAGATATTTTTTATACCCTTTAAACGTGAGAGTCTTGAGATGAGAGTTTTTCCGGTCAAAGTATTCCACTTTATGAATACGGTACTCCTGCTTTTCAATCCAACTGACCTGACGGGTATATCCGGAATTTTTCTTATCAACAGGATAATACTCAACAACAAAACAGTCCTGGCCATTATACTCCTCTTCACGAATCCATTTATAAGTATATTTCTCCACTTCCTGGCTTGAGATGTCTTCATAGGCAAACTCACTGCCCATAAACGATCCTGACTTGTTGCGCGAACTGATCCGCTTCACTCGCTTTAACGCGGGCAGGTACAGCCACTGGTCATCATCACCTGTTTTATGAGTAAAATTAAGAAATGCCGTACCCTTAACATCTTTGGGAGTATCAAATATGGTAAGACTCTTATCTCCGTCTCCATCCACCTCCAGCACTTTCATCCGTATCCTGCGTGTGCTTTCCTGTCCATGTCTGTTTTTAAGGACCATAAGCATGTTTGATGTTAAGTCCTTAAATCCTTTGTCACGACTGTCCATTTCTTTTGCAATGGCAAGTCCCTTTTCTTCAGGAGTTTCAGCCCCTGAGGTCAAGGGCGAAATTAATAATAAAATAATTATGCATGTTATGTTTACAATCATTGTGTTCATGGATGTCCTCCTTATATTCCCCCTTTGGCAAAGGGGGTGAGGGGGATTTTTTGAAATATTATTCATCCATAAAATCTCCCTAAATCCCTCTTTTCCAAAGAGGGACTTCTACATCATAATTCATTTACTTAAGCCTGTCAGTTTCCCTGTCCACCTTCATTAACAAAGCCGGTAAAAACAGAAAATCCAGTGCCAGGGCAAGAGTTATGGTTATTGCTGACATCAAGCCCATGTCAAAATTCATTTTATATCCTGAAAGTGTGAGGACCATAAATCCCGCAACAAGCGCTGCAGTTGTGATCCACATCGCTGATCCCACATTATCAAATGCATACTGGATTGCGCCGGAAGGCTCCATGCCCTGCTCTCTTCTTGCCCTGAGATACTTGCTTAAAAAATGTACTGTATCATCAACAACAATACCGATCGTCATTGTCACAACAACAGACAGGCCAAGACCGACTTCTCCCTTTATCATCCCCCACAAACCAAATGCCATAAAAGCCGGCGCCAGGTTTGGAATCAAACTAATCAGTCCCATCCTGGGGCTCCGGAAGGCAAGCATTAAAATACCCGAGATCAACACAAGGGCCCAGAAACATGCCCCGATCATGCTTTTAATATTACGGCCTGTAATGTGCGCCCACATAATCGAAATCCCTGAACCATAAGTATACATACTCTCTGGAGCATTAGACTTCAGCCACTGCCTTGCCCTTTCATCCAGATCACGTATTTCATTTGCATTCATGTCTTTCAAAGTCGCAATCATGCGGGTAGCTGACTTGTCTATATTAATCTGGTTATTAAGGTCCAGTCCAAAAGGCAGTGACATCTCATAAAGAAGAAGATACTGGGCCGCAAGCTCACGCTGTTCAGGGATACGGTAATAGGACTCATCGCTCCCATGCATGTCCCTGTTAAGGCGCTTCATTGTATCCGTAATTGTGCTTACATGGACAACTTTGGGCTGTTCTCGATACCAGTCTGTATATTTTTCAACAGTCTTCAGATAATCAGGATTATTAATGCCCCCGGTTTCACCTGATTCCAGGGAATACTCAATCCTGTCCAGACCGGACATATTCTCTTCTGCAAAATCACTGGCAATCCGGATTTCATAACTCTCGTCAAAATAGGTGACAAAATCATCATTAAAATCTATTAATAACAATCCTGTCGCCAACACAAAAAATAATATTATCGTCCCGGCAAATAACTGCCTGCGTTTATTAATAACAAGATCAGCCAACCTGCCGCATGAGCAGCCTCTGTAACTGCCCATCGGTTTTTTCTTTAAAGGCAATACTGCTACAATCGCGGGCAGAAAAAAAACAGAGTATGCAAATGCTGACATCACCCCAACAGCAACGATGTTGCCGAGATCGCGGAACGGCGGCACATCTGACAGGTTCATCGTCAAAAAACCTATAGCAGTAGTAACAGTGGTAAGAAAAACCGGGACCAGGTTGAGCCTGATAGATTCTGCTATTGCTTCATGTTTGGTCTTGCCCTGGTTCATGCACTGAAACATGGTCACCAGTATATGAACACTATCAGCAACAGCCAGTGTAAGGATAAGCGTCGGTGCAGTTACTGAGGCTGGATTGAGTGAAATTCCAAGCCATCCGGCAAGACCCATGCCCGTAATCATGGAAAACATGATAACAACAAGTGTCGACAAGGTCCCGAAAATTGATCTCAAAAGCAGCCCCACTATTACAATCAATGTTACAAACATCAGGGGGATCAAAGATGCCATATCATCTTCACTTGCCTCTCCAAAAGCATTGTCAAACATGACCCCGCCGGCAATATATAAATTAATATCAGGGTAGCTCTCACGAAAGCTGTCCGCAATGGTGCGGGCAAATACAGCAATTTCCCTGACTTCATTCATGGATTTGCCGGGCGCAAGGATGTTGACGTTTACTCCTGTTACATGTCCTGAAGAAGACAGCAGGTTATTAACAAGCTGTGGCTCGGAAAGAGCTATCCTTTTTACCCTTCCAAGGTCCTCTTCCGACATGTTGCCGGTGTCTCTTACCAGATCTTCAACGATCAGGTCATCTTCCTCGACATCTGTATGCTGGAAGTTTGTGATTGAATCAACCCTGCTGGAGTAAGGGACCTGCCATGATTGTTCTGTCAGTTCTATAACAGCAGCCAGAGTTTTGCTGGTAAAAACATTCCCGTCTTTTGGCTCTACAACAAAGAGAACATTGTCTGATTTATTGTATGTGTTTTCCAGCGCTTCAAGCGCCTGGAGCTGGGGATTTTCTTTGCTGAAAAATACACGGGTATCATTATTTATAGTAAGAAACTGTGCTCCGCTCCCGGCGACTGACACTATTAATAAAGTAGCAATGATTATAAGCCACCGGTATTTTACTACCCATTCTCCTAACGCTCTTTCTAACCATGTCATGTCTTATTCCTTAATATTTAGCTCAACGGTTGCGCAACAATCGCTTAAGGTTGATTAACGGTTGTTACCTTAACTACTTTGAGCCATTATTGAACAACTGTTAATCTACTGTTGAACCTTATTTTCAATGTTTAATAGCCTTAACTTTTATGCTTAAAACTGAAGCCAGAATATCCTTTGCCTCTGCTTCTGATATTTTCAACTTCTCAGTAATCGAGGTTCCTATCGGATCATTGATCCATTCATCAGCCGGGATAGACAGCTCATCAACTATATCGACATCTTTGAATCCGGCAGCTTTTATCGTATCCAGGTATTTTTCTTTCGTTATAGCACCTGAAATACAGCCAATATATGCATCAACAGATTCCATGATATTCTCAGGAAGTGGTTTTGCCAGAACAATATCGGAAACCATTATCCTGCCGCCCGGCCTCAACACCCTGAAAGTCTCATTAAACACCCTCTGTTTATCAGGTGAAAGATTGATAACACAGTTTGAGATAACAACATCAGCTGAATTATCAGCAATCGGCAGATTTTCGATCTCACCCAGCCTGAACTCAACATTTGAATAACTGCCTTTGCCGGCATTCTCCCTTGCCTTTTCAAGCATCTCCTGCGTCATGTCAACACCAATGACTTTTCCTTTTTTGCCGACCTTGTCAGCAGCGAGAAAACAGTCAAGGCCGGGACCTGACCCAAGGTCAATAACAGTTTCTCCTTCTTTTAAAGATGCTATTGCTACAGGATTACCACAGCCAAGTCCCAGGTTAGCTCCATCAGGTATTGATTGGAGTTCCTCATCTGTATATCCTATTTTTTTGCTGATGTCCGTTGCAGTATCAGTTGTACCGCAACATGAACTTGATGGACCGCAGCATGAACTTCCCTGTTTGGCCACTTTTGCATAGCCCTGTCTTACAATTTTTTTTGTATCTTCTTTTTTCATTTTCCTTACCTTTATTATTTATAAACTTTTTTATTTTATTCCGGCCTGAGTGTCACCTATAACACTACAGGCCGGAATGATTCGGCATTACTTACCGGATGAACAGCAGGATTGGAACCAGTTTTTCATCGAGTCTTTGGAACAGCAATTTTCCATTACTTCCTTTACCTTTGGTTTTACTTCTTCTCCTTCGACTTCAAAACAGTATCCCTTATCAGTTTCACTGACTTTGACATTGCAGCATTCTTTTTTCAATTCACCTCACCTCCTTTCATTATCATAATATTCTAAAACTATCGAACAGTAGTGATAAAAAAATCACTTCAAAAAATCCTTTATTGAATCGACCACTTCTTCATTGATTTTGCATCGATAATTCTGTCCTTCCCTCTCACATGTGATAAGTCCTGCATTTTGAAGCTCCTTGAAATGATGAGATATGGTTGAGCGCGACAGGTTCATGCAGTCACATATTTTTGTGAAAGCCCTTTCAAGGCCCCCCTTGATATTGCAACATGACGTCTCGTCCTTCAGCTTGAATTCAGACCCAACAACAGCTCCTTCAGGGGAACAACAGTTTTTGTAGATCATCATAAAGATCCTCAACCGCTGCTCGTTTGATAGTGCCTTGAAGATTTTGGAATAGTTCGATAGTTCCATGGTTGTAGAATAGTCTAATTAAATCTATTTGTCAAGTGTTTTTTAAAAATAATTCAGGGCCATCAAAAAACTTATGAAATCAATGTCTTTTACCGATAAATATAGTGCAAAGGTGTGCAAGACTGGACATAAAAAGGAACAGATTAAACAATGACAGCTAATCAATTTCATCGAGCACCTGTGGTGTATATTCTTTGCATCACTTTCCTGCTTCTATTAACTGCAGGATTCACTTACCCTTCCGAAGAGGAAAATCCGGATTTCAAGATTTTCAAGGTCACAATGGAAGGTACAACAAAAAAGGTCAGTTCCAAACCAATAAAAGATTTTTACGTAAATGCAGGTTCTGAGGACGGTCTCAGCAATTCAATGATCCTTGTGTATACAGAAAAAAACAGGTCCTGGACAAAACTACAGGCAGAGATTTTGATTTTTCTATCCACGTGGGGAAAGTAAAGGTCTTTAAGCTTTACAGGAATCTTGCCATAACCCGATTGCACTCTCTTACCACTTCCAAAAAAGAACCTGTCCTTGAATACAGAACAGTAATGATCGGGGACAATGTGGTCCCCATAATCAAAAAGAAAAGCAAAAAAGCCGGCAGAGCTTCCAAAACTAAGACCCTTGCATCTTCAATAAATATATATCAACTGTCAGACGGTTTACTGCTCCCTTCCAATGTCCTGTTTAAATTAAGCGACTGGAAACTCAAACCCGAGGCGCTGGAGATACTGTCCACAGTTAATGACATTTATAATAAATCAAAAGACAAAGATATAATCATCGAAGGACATACATGCAGTCTGGGCACATATGATCACAACCTGGAGCTTTCAAGAAAAAGGGCGCAAACTGTCGCAGACTATTTCAAAAAAACCACAGACATACCGGCCGAACGTATACTCATTGAATATCATGGGGAAAAGATGCCGATTGCATCAAATACAACAAAAGAGGGAAGACAAAAAAACCGGCGGGTTATTATACGTTTCATTCCGCATTATTCAAAAAGCATTTAATCTAACCCATCCGATCAAAAAGTACGGCTAATCATCAGGCCCAGTTCAAGTTCATCATTTGAATGCGTATAATAAGGAAATACTCTCATTGAAGATTTATCATCTTCAATACGCCCTTGTCTGGAAACGACTTTACCATAAACATAACCCATGCCGATTCCCAGTGGATAGTCACTGGCCCAATGGACACTGTTATTTATCATCTGAAGACCCAGAAGAGTTATTAGAGTGAATCCTACAGGACGTATAATTTTGCGGTATTCAGGATAGTTGGAATCAATTACTGTCATGGTCATTGTTGCTGTCATTATATGTCCTGATGGCACTGCATCGTATTTTGACTGATCTTTATTATATTCTGATATACTCGGAAAGGGTCTCCAGGCCCCTCTTTCTTTTGTTCTTCGATTGGGACTTTCCCTGCCGGTAATTCTCTTTATTAACTGATTCGGAATTGTCTCCATTAACATTCCATGGATAATCTGATTGCCTGTCTGCAATGCCCTGTTGTCATTATTTATAGCACCGGACACCAAAAAAGCTGATGAAATGGCAATCTGTGTCCACCCATCACCAATGAAATATGATGTGGAACCGATGTCAGTCGGTCCCCTGAACAGATTAGTTTCACCAACTCTGATCAAGGTTTTTGTATTATCATTATTTCCAATTCCTAAGTCACGTCCCCAGCTTTGTACTCCCGACAGAATTTCTTCATCATAAATATAAAGTAGTGTTGATGAGGCAGCGATTACAAGCCATGCAGGAATGGCCTGCTTACTGAATGACATTTTAAAGGCATCTTTTGTAGTCTTTGCCCCAAGAGTTATAAAATCAAATTTGCCGGGAGCATTAAATTTCGGGATCGCCTCATCTGCATATGAACAGGTAGACCTGAACACAACAAACATAATTAAGATTAGGATTTTAAACAGACTATGGGTTTTCATTATTATTCTGAACTAAAGGATTTCATACTGCTCGTATAGCAACTACTCTGGTTAATTTATCTTTTTCAGGATTAAAAATAACATACCATCCTGTTATTTGCAATTTATAAATGTATTAAATTACAGGCTTAAATTATCGTATAATGTTACAGTCAAACAACACTGAATAATCGATTAATAGTTATTCTTTTGAATGAACTACCCCGCAGCAAGCTACGGGGTATCAACTACGGTCATTCCCGATACCTGCCTGCCGGTAGGCAGGTCTGTTGATCGGGTCGGAGCGACTCTCGCGTAGACTCGCATCGAGAATCCAGAAACCTCGTAGCACTTTACATCTCTGGATACCCGCCTTCGCGGGTATGACAAACGCGGCAAGCCACGGGGTATTAATCCCGAATATAAAATAAATTACAATATCAAAAAATATTTTAATTACTTCATGAAGACATTAGGCTTACTGGCAATATTATTTTTTCTTGGTTCATCTGTATCAGCAAAGGAATTAATGCCAATACCCGCTAATTGTGCAAAAGAAATCAGTTCACAGGGTACTGTTCAAAAAGTTATGCTCCAATTATTAAAGGACCTGTCAACATCAGCTTTTTCATCATTGTAGATAAAGCCCTTTTCCCCTCCGTTGAAAAGTTGTATTACAGGTATATAACATTTGATAGTTGGGGAGACTTTGCCGACTCTTCCGGAAAAGGACCGTAAAATTCAGGACTACAACTTCCCTTGCTCCGATTAAGTCTGAAAATAATGAAATTATTCATCGCCACTATTTTGATTACAAATTATCAACTCCTATCGGGTGGAGAAATGTGAGAGGTCTCTCTCATAACAAGAAAATCAAGCCTCTGCCGGGTGCTGTGTTCAGCATGGAATTTAAAGTACAGAACAAAGGCCCGCAGGAGGTACCTGATGGGCTAAACCTTTAAATGGTGCTGAAGGACTAAAGGCCCAGACAGGTTACATTCATATTCTGGAATGCTCCGGCCAGACCATTTGCGAACAAAACCAGTGGCTCATAATTTATGAGTCTACAATTACACCCTCCATGGATATATTTCCAAAAATTGCTGCCAAATCAATAAGAGGTGGTATTGAAGCTATTTTATTGGGCATGCTGGCCGGTGACCGGGAGAAAAGCATCGTTCATTAACCTGCCATGGGAACAGTACTATACAGAATTGACCCCTTACCTGTATCCCAAAATAAATGTCCCATAACCATATTTATCTGTTAAACTTATTTTCATCATCTGACAATATTAATTCATCATGACAATTAACGGATTAAGACGAATAGACGATTACAGGATCGAGGTCCCAAAGGGTTTTAAAGAAGGGATGAGGACCAACGGGATCATCTACATTGATAAAGAGCTTGAACACGCACTGGAGCCCAAAGCAATTAATCAGGTAGCAAACGTTGCTACCCTGCCCGGCATAGTAGGTTCGTCACTGGCAATGCCTGACATCCATACAGGCTACGGGTTCACTATAGGCGGTGTTGCTGCATTTGATCTGAAGGAAGGGATTATTTCTCCCGGTGGAGTCGGGTATGACATCAATTGCGGCGTCAGGCTCTTGAGGACAAATTTCAACAAGAATGAAATCAAAACGAAAATCAGGGACCTGATTGATGATTTCTATAACAATATCCCGACAGGCGTCGGATCAAAGGGCAAAATGCGCCTTAATGCCAAGGAACATAAAGCAGTACTTCGCAAAGGGGCCAGATGGGTAGTAGAACAGGGATTCGGAACTTCAGAAGACCTTGATCATACAGAGTCAAAGGGATGTATTGAAGGCGCCGATCCTGATTTAATAAGCAGTAAAGCCTATGAGAGGGGCAAGGCTCAACTGGGCACTCTGGGATCAGGCAATCACTTTACAGAGATCCAGTATGTTGATGAAATATTTGATGAGCATACAGCAAACAGTCTGGGCCTGTTTCCGGGCCAGATAACAGTAATGATCCACACAGGGTCCCGAGGTTTTGGCCACCAGGTATGTACTGATTTCCTTGAAGTAATGCAGAGGGCAGCAAATAAATATCATTTTTACCTGCCGGACAGAGAACTTGCCTGTGCCCCTGTTAACAGTCCTGAAGCCAGAGATTACCTGGCCTCCATGAAAGCGGCCGCAAATTATGCATGGGCCAACAGGCAGTTAATAATGCACTGGGTGCAGGAGTCATTCATGAAAACATTCAATGTCGGTCCTTCTACTGCCGGAATGTCTCTTGTATATGATGTGGCACATAATATTGCTAAAGTTGAAGAACACATTATTAATGGAGAAAAAAGAAAACTCGTTGTTCACCGTAAAGGAGCAACAAGGGCATTTCCACCCGGACACAGTGAACTGCCGGATGCGTTCAGAAATATAGGCCAGCCTGTTATAATACCGGGCGACATGGGCAGGGCCTCATATGTTCTTGTTGGGACAGAACAGGGGATGAAGGAATCATTTGGATCGACCTGCCATGGTGCAGGAAGGCTCATGTCAAGGCATCAGGCAATAAAAAAGGCAAAAGGAAGGGCCATCTGGAGAGAAATGGAAGATAAAGGTATAATAGTTCGAGCCACCGGCAGGAGCACTCTAGCTGAAGAAATGCCTGAAGCTTATAAAAATGTCTCAAACGTTGTTGATGTTGTCCACCATGCAGGTCTTTCAAGGAAAGTGGCACGACTCAGACCACTCGGAGTTATAAAAGGTTAATCAATTGAAAAAAGGCAAACTAAACGTAGGTAAGATCCCCTATGCCAATCTCTTTCCAATTTTTCATTACCTGGAAAGAAACGGGAACATGGACAAATATACGTTCATTAAGGGAGCTCCCTCTGAGCTTAACAAGATGCTTAGACAGGGAGATCTCGACATAAGCCCCTCTTCTTCTGTTGAATATCTGAAAAACAAGAGCCAGTACCGCATTCTCCCCTATCTGTCTATAAGTTCATCAGGACCGATTAACAGCATATTTCTGTTTTCAAAGTTCCCCATCGAAGAGCTGGGCGGGAAGGTTATCTCCGTCACATCAGAATCAGATACATCAACAGCCCTGCTAAAAGTAATATTGAAAGAATTCCTGTCTCTGGATTGTAAATTTGAACCTACAAAAACAAAAAATGTAAATGACCTTCTCTCATCATATGCCGCTGCCCTTCATATAGGAGATACAGCAATGACTGAAGGAAAGAAGCTACGCAACGGCATGTCAGGAAGTATCCCCGGACTGAACATCTATGACCTCGGGGAATTATGGCACAAACATACAGGACTCCCTTTTGTATATGCCTTATGGTTAATAAGAAAAGAATCCATTGATGAAAAGAATGATCTCATCAGAGACCTGTCGGATGAACTTCTCAATGCAAAGCAGTTCTCTTCTCAGGAACTGTCCACAATTGCAAAAGACGCCCCACATAATAAATGGATTCAGGAGGAAGAGTTGGTCAAGTACTGGAAAGACATTTCATATGACTTTACACGAAAGCATATGGAAGGTCTTGAGCTGTTTGAGAAATACGCGCTTAAAACAAACGCGTTAGATTAAGAAAACCTACAATCATATCTGTCTTACTCAGGATAAATAGCCGGTGTATCTCCGAATTTCTCAATATCACTTTCATCAAGAAGAAACGTCAGTTATATTTTACTTAAGAGCCGCAGCAACTGCTTCATGCATAATCTCACCCTTATAAGTATTCAACGCACTCCTGAGAGGACCATCACTTGTTGCCGACTTCTCTATTCCACTATTTGCGATCATCTCAACATATTCAAGAGTTTTATTAGTAAGGGCAAGTGTTGATGTTCTGGGATAAGCCCCCGGCATGTTTGCAACTGTGTAATGAATCACTCCGTCCACTGTATATACGGGATCATGATGTGTTGTCGGTTTCGTGGTCTCAACACATCCTCCCTGATCGACCGATACATCGACAATCACAGAACCCTTTTTCATTCTTGATACGAGATCCCTTGTTACAAGTTTCGGGGCCTTTGCCCCGGTTACCAGAACAGCTCCGATAAGGATGTCGGTCTTCACTGCTTCAGCTTCAATATTCTCCGCAGTCGACAGAACCGTTCTTACCTTACCCTTATATAAAGTGTCTATCTCTCTCAGTTTTGCTTCTCCTCTATTTATAACTGTCACATCAGCGCCCATTCCAAAGGAAACCTGCAGCGCTCCCTTCCCGACTACACCGGCTCCAAGGATAAGCACTTTTGCCGGTTCCACACTTTCTGCTCCGGAGACAAGAAGTCCTGCCCCGCCGTATTTCTTCTGCAGATAGTAGGCGCCCATCAAAGGCGCCATCTTACCGGCAACCTCACTCATTGGTGCAAGCAGGGGGAGTCTTCCCTCTATTTCAAGAGTTTCGTAAGCAAAGCCGGAAATTTTCTTATCCAGCAACATTGCTGTCAGTTTTGGAACTGAAGCAAGATGAAGATATGTAAAAAGGGCCTGCCCGTTACGGAAGTATGTATATTCTTCAGGCAGGGGTTCTTTTACTTTTACAATTAATTCAGATTCATGAAACAGCTTGTCTCTACCTGCTATTTCCGCACCTGCATTCAGATACTCCTTATCAGTAAATCCGCTGCCTGTCCCGGCAGATTTCTCAATTATGAGACGATGTCCATTCTTTATGAGTTCAGTAACACCTGCAGGTGTTACTGCTACCCTGTACTCATGGTTTTTAATTTCTTTTGGAACCCCGATAATCATTACAAAATATTTTACCACACCACTTGCCGCAGTTGATGCTCAGAATATCTGCATAAGAAATTTTAAATTCAATTCTGATGGTAACCAGCGCTATGTCGTAAACAATCCGGTCAACTCCCGTGATACTTCTTACGGAATTACGGCTGACTCTGCAGGCAACGCTTACATAACAGGAAAAACCTACGGCTCTATAGTCGGATATAACGACCTGTTTCTGCAAAAAATTGGAGGAGATTGTCAACCATAATGCTTAACCTTATATAATATGAAATAGAGGCCGGCCTTTCTGAGAAGGCTGGCCTTTATTTCTTTCATAAAATATTACCTTCTGACACATTCCCATATCATGTTCCTCATCATTTTTTTCTTTAAAATTTTATAGTTCTGTGGTATATTTCAGAGCATACTGATTTGATTAAGCTCGACGCGTTTTTCTCTTAATTTCTTACTTATGAAAAATAATTAACAATTTACGCCAAAATGACAATAATTCTTGTCACTATGACACAGATCAAGATATAATCAAAACCTAACTGATTGATTTATATTGTTTTTATTGTGGTATATTTGTTGCATGAATTCAAAGTGGTTCTATTGCAGCATATAACAGTTTTTTTAACCTGTACTGCGGCATATATTAATTAGCGTAATTTTCTAACTAAACATTATTTAAATAGGGGGGGAATATGTTTAAGCTTCCGAGAGTACTTTCCACTATTTCATGTTTCATCTTAATAACTATTTTTATGTTCTCAGGTTCGGCTTATGCGCAGATATGCACAGATGCAGACGGAGACGGCTATGGTCTAAACGGAGATGCATCATGTACGAATGCGGGAGTGGACTGTAACGACGATGATATCAATGTAAATCCCGGGGCAGTAGAAGGGCCTTTTGGAGACGCTACCTGTAGTGACGGAGCAGACAATAACTGCGACGGTAATACAGACGGTGCTGATATTAATTGCAGTGACCCTGATGTAGATGATGATGGGGATACGTATACGGAGAACCAGGGAGACTGTGACGACACAAACATCACGATGTATCCAAATGCACCGATTCTGTGTGATGCACTGGACAACAACTGTGACGGCAATAAGGACTTTTCGACCGATGAGGACAAGGATGGAGACGGAGTACCCAGGTGCGGTGGAGACTGTGATGATAACGACCCATTGAGGTATCCCGGCAATATTGAAGTCTTTGGGGACCCCTCATGCAGTGATTTTATAGACAATGACTGTGACAACAGAGTTGATATTGTAGACAGTCAGTGTCAGGACATCTGTAATGACGGGGATGGAGACGGCTATGGCAATCCCGGGCACCCTTCCTGTACAGTCCCGAATGAAACAGACTGTAACAATAATAATGCAGCGATCAACCCCGGAGCAACAGACACAGACTGTAACGGTGTGGATGATAACTGTACAGGTACGGCGGATGACGGGTATGTAGTGACGCCGACCAATTGTGGAGTAGGAGAATGTGAAAACAACGGACAGTTAGAGTGTCAGAGTGGAACAGAGGTGGATACATGCTTACCAGGTACACCAGTAGCAGAGTCACCGGTCGGGTTTCCAGTTTGTATGGATGGATTGGACAATGACTGTGACGGGACTACAGACGGATTTGATTGGGGATGTGCACCCTGTACAGACAATGATGGTGACGGTTATGGATCAAATGGAGATGTCACCTGTGCAAATGGCACAGCTATAGACTGTAATGATAATGATCCCACAATAAATCCCGGAGCAAGTGATGCCAGTTGTGACAATGTGGATGATAACTGTTCAGGCACGGCTGATGATGGGTATGTAGTGATACCTACGAACTGTGGAGTAGGCGAATGTGCAGCAAGCGGACAGTGGGAGTGTCAGAGTGGAGTAGAAGTTGATACCTGTACACCTGGGACGCCATTGCCTGAGATATGCGATGACAGCCTTGACAATGATTGCGATGGACTAATAGACCAGATAGGAGGGGTTGAAGACCCTGACTGTGATAATAGCTTAATTGACAATGACGGTGACGGTTACTGCGCTGATCCTGCAGGCTGCACAGACGGCAGCTTACCCGGTGACTGTGATGATACAAACATCACCATATATCCGAATGCACCGATTCTGTGCGATGGAATGGACAACAACTGTGACGGCAACAGGGACTTTAAGACCGATGAGGATAAGGACGGGGATGGAGTACCCAGGTGCGCTGGAGACTGTGATGATAAGGACCCATTGAGGTATCCCGGCAATACGGAATTAATCGGACACCCCTCATGCAGTGACGGAATTGACAATGACTGTG
>PVMK01126711.1_pt1 | contig 28431 bp, 29 predicted proteins | sample 1853481 | NCBI WGS metagenome assembly PVMK01 (sample SAMN08533507, study PRJNA380276) | Marine sediment metagenome, whole genome shotgun sequencing project. | reverse complement strand
AGTCGCGCGGGGAGCTGGAACACTCCAGGTACAAATGTGAAATTGCGAACGTTACAGTCCGTGGATGTTACTGTTGTCGCGTGTATTTTTATCAGTACTTCATTGTCCCTGGGAGTAGGCTTTTCTATCTCTTTGAGCTGAAGTTCATCAGGTGGCCCGAATTTTGTGTGTAGAATCGCTTTCATCAAACTCCCATTTGATTACTTCATATAACTTGCCATCATCTTGAGTTTTGTAATACAAAATCTGACTCAACATGTCCACTGTACATCTTGACCTTAAGTTGAAGTAATGAATACTTCTTGCCAGATTGAGGTAGGTTTTAGTTACCCCATCCACTTTATCCTATTCATCAGGTTTGCAGCTCTCTGAATAATGCTCCTTCATACAATTAGGACATACACCGTGAGAGATGTCGGCATCAGAATGCTGATGAATGTAAATGTCAACTTGCTCCCAATAGCCTTCGTCGTTACGTACTTTTTTACAAAAAGAACAAAAAGGAAGTATTCCTCGTAGTGTTTTGACTTCATTCAATGCCTTTTGTAATTCGACGACAAGTTGCTCCTTTTGGGCTTCAGCCTGTTTTCGTTCTTGAATTTCTTCTTCAAGTTGGGCAGTGCGCTCTTTGACTTTCAGTTCGAGAAAGTCGTAAGCCTCTTTTAATGCTTTTTCTGTTTTACGTAGGGTTGTTACAATTGGCAGCCATTTCCAAAAACCAATGGCAAGCAGAAAAAAGCCAGCCAGGTAGCCAATTACCTTTTCAATAAAGGCTTGATATTCTGTGTCGCCGATGATGATATATTTAGTTAAAGTGGGGAATTTATCGGTTATGTCCACAACCATTCCAAAAAAAATCACCCCGAAACCAGAAACAATATAAAGCCAACCAGTTATACCAACCCCTGATCAAGCATGGCATTTACCACCTTGACAAAGCCGGCTATATTGGCGCCTGTTACATAATCACCCGGCTTATCGTATTCTATCGCTGCATTCAGGCATGTCTCATGGATTGATTTCATTATTATTTTCAGGCGGCTGTTTACCTCTTCAGCCGGCCAGTTCAAGCGCATGGAGTTCTGGGCCATTTCCAGGCCGGATACTGCCACACCTCCTGCATTGGCGGCTTTACCCGGAGCGTAGAGTATTCTGTTGTCGAGAAAGATATCCACAGCCTCAGGAGTAGAGGGCATGTTAGCCCCTTCTCCCACAACAAACACACCGTTGTTGATCAGGTTCCGGGCATCATTTTGTTGAATTTCATTTTCAGTTGCAGATGGAAAGGCGCAGTCAGCCTTATGGTTCCAGAGAGGATTGTGATCTAATGACAGATCAGCAGGTGTATAAACAGCAGAAGGATATTTATCTTTATAACGTTCAATCCTCCCACGTTTAATGTTTTTCAGATGTTTGACGAATTCAAGCTTTTCAGCATTAATTCCCTTTTCATCATAGATATATCCGGATGAGTCGGAAAGGGTTACGACCTTACCACCCAGGTGCAATATTTTTTCTGTTGTATACTGGGCAACATTGCCGCTTCCCGATACCAGGCAGGTTTTGCCCTCCAGGTTGTCGTCACGGGTTGCCAGCATTTCAGCTGCAAAATATACGCAGCCATAGCCTGTTGCCTCGGGCCTGATAAGGCTGCCGCCCCAGTTGAGGCTCTTTCCAGTTAAAACACCGGTAAATTCATTTTTTAATTTCTTGTACATACCGAAGAGGTATCCTATTTCCCTGGCCCCGACACCTATATCTCCGGCCGGTATATCTGTATGCGGACCGATATGCCGAAAGAGTTCATTCATGAAGCTCTGACAGAAGCGCATGATCTCATTGTCGGATTTTCCCTTGGGGTTGAAGTCTGACCCTCCTTTGCCACCTCCCATGCTGAGGGTTGTCAGGCTGTTTTTGAAAACCTGTTCAAATGCAAGAAATTTCATGATGCCGAGGTTGACAGAAGGGTGGAAGCGAAGGCCGCCTTTATAAGGCCCGATGGCGCTGTTCATCTCAACACGAAAACCGCGATTTACATAGACCTGTCCCTCATCATCCATCCATGGCACCCTGAACAGAATTACCCTTTCAGGTTCAACAATTCTTTCAAGTACTGCTGCTCTTCTATATTCCGGATTCCGGTCGAGGACGGGTTTTACAGATACCAGAACCTCTTGGACTGCCTGGTGGAATTCTTTTTCACCCGGGTCTTTTTCCATGACTTTCTTTGTGAAATCATCCATGGGATATTCTCCTGTTTTTTAGGACAGATTATTATTCGTGAGTATGGCACACCGGGAACTCCCGCTGTCTACTTTTATGAGCAGAGGTTTTTCGAGCCGTACATGCCTCAGGTGTTTTGTCTCATCGTTTGTCTCCAATGATGCGAGCCATTTCCAATTGATAAAATCAGGCAGCTTTTCATCGTTTTCCGTCACAGTCAGATACTTGATACCCATGGCCGTTATATTCTGAAAAAAATGGGTGCCCTGGGAATCTTCAGCCGAAAGCTTCTCGTTGCGCAGCTCGATCATGGCAGCGACACCGGAAATATCCTCCCATCTCACCGGAATGCCAAGCCACGGGTCAGCTGACCCCCATCTTCCGGGCCCGACGAGCAGATAAGGCCTTTGCTCTTTTTTGATTTTGGCATTTATCCGGCTTATCTCGTTGGCAATTATTCTGGTGTCCCTGGTGTCAAACGTTTCAGGGTTTACATAAACAATATCTGCAATTTTATTGTTGATGCCATGCCCTAGGGGTTTGCTGGAATAGCAGAAGGCATTGTCGATATCATCCTGGCTGATATGCACTTCGTATTGATCTTCGCCGGCAGTCATGGGGCGGATCTGCAGAAAATGGAATTTGTTCTTTTTATCGTCATCGCCAAGGTCCACAGCAAATTCGATCTCAATATCACAGCACATACCCTTGTAGCCAATTTGCAGAAGGTCTTGCAGCAGCTCGTTAAGGGGGAGAACCCGATACTTTAGAATCCTGGCAAAGGTGACAACCTTGGGTCCTTTGGCAAAACTATCCCGAATAGAGTGTTCTTCAGGAAAATAAGTGCTTACCAGAGCCTGAACCGGTGCTTCATTTTCTGCATCATCAATGTCCCGTCTCTCAAGATTTGAATGAAGGTAATCAAGGTCATCCGGATATCCTTTCATGCGCAGGGCATAAAAGGACTGTTGGGAATTGGCCAGTGTTTCATCAACATTTGGGAATTGGGGCAGAATTTGAGGATAACGGGGAGAAAAGAGAAGGCATTTTTCACCCTCTACAACTGTTTTGCCGAATCCCAGCGCAATCTGGGCAATGCCGTCATCTGCCTTCATTTTCCCCACAGGATAATAATTATATGATTTGACCACCCCTGAGACTGCCGGATAAAAATAGTCTCCCTGCGGCTCACCGGCAAGGATCTGGATTATGACAGCCATGCTGTCCTGGCTTGTTGAATGCTTGTCTTTTTCAATGGCAAAAGCCCGGGGACCGGCAAAAAAAGTTGAACCGTAGACAAGTTTTACAGCTTTGACCAGTTGATTGAGCCGAACAGTTTCATCAGGATGGTTATTGGGCAGCATGTAGGTTTCAAAAAGGCCAGCATAAGGCTTATAAAAGGCATCTTCGAGCAGGCTTGAGGAACGAACGCTGAGAGGTTTGTGTATCTGCTGCAGGAAAACGGCCAGGTTTTTTTCAAGCCAGGCAGGAAGTTCTGCAGCAATAAACAGGGCAGTGATCTCTTCATTACTTTTACCTTCATAATCAATAAAGAGATCATTATGCTCCATAAACGCATGAAATCCTTCTGTGGTTATCACCAGGGTAGGGGGGATAGTTATGTCGAATTGAGGGTACTTATTACAGAGCCAGTTGTTCTTTTGGAGTTGCGAGGCCATAAAAGCAAGTCCCAGGGCCTTGCCTCCCATTGAGCCGTGCCCGATTTTCACAAACTGCATTATAGCAGCATCAAAGTCGCGTCCGGAAAAATGTGCAACACCTCCCTTTTCTCTGAAGGTTCGCACGGCATTAACCTGACCGATGAGGGCCTGGCGCAGTTTGTCAACACTTTTGAAATCCTGCATGCGGCTTTCATACATCCGTGATGCAAGGCCGATTTCCGACCTGGCCATGATCCAGTTTGAAAAGTGATTGTTTTCTGCATGAAACAAAAAAGATTCATCCGGGATCGTTGCCAGTTTTTTTTCAAAGGAGTGCAGGTTGGATGCCCGGTCAATTTCCGTGCCGTCCGGCAGATGAAAGACAAAATCGCCAAAGCCGAGATGCTCCAGAAAAAAATGATGAATTTCTTCTTCAAGGGTATCTGAGTTTTTATTGACAAAACTTGCCGGGATCGATGTGGCTTTTTGGGCATTGCTTGATTCAGAGCTTAAAAGCAGCAGCGGTATATCAGGGATTTCCTTACGGATGTGAGAGAGCAGATCAATGCCGGCATTATCATTAATCTCACCGTTTTTAGGAAAACGGGTATCTGAAAAAATACCGAAAACATAGTCTTTATATTTGTGATAAAGCTGCATGGCTTCTTCATAATTCTTTGCCACCAGTATCTTGGGCCGAGCCCGCATCTTTAACAAACGGTGTTCTTCGTTGAGGCTTTCATCTAAGACTGCCTGGGTTTGCGCCACAACCTCCCTGTAGAGCAGAGGCAGGAAGAATGATTTGTAGAGGGGGGAATCCTCCACCAGTATCAGAACACGAACCATGGCAAGAGAGGTGTCCCATTCCACATTATAATGGTCCTCAATGTTTTTTATGAGTGCCAGGAGCAAAGCCGGATCTGCAGACCAGATATAAAAGTTGTCTATTCCCTCCAGTCTGTCTTTTTTCAGATATGGAGCAATTGCTTTCTGGTTGTGGGCTAAGAGGATAACAGGCAGGTGCGGACAGATTTCCTTTATCTTAAGGCCTAATGTATTGCTGTCCATCTCGCCGATCTGCGGCAGGGTTATGACCAAGTCAAACTTTTTGTAACGTACCAGTTCAAGGGCTTCCTCGGCAACCGCGACACTGGTCAGGCGAGGTGGCTGACTAAGATTCAACCCTCTGTATTCATTAATGATCCGGGTGGAGAGGCTGGTGTCCTCTTCCATGATAAAGGCGTCATAAGGACTTAGCACCAGGAGGATTTCCCGTATTTTGTGCGCCATCAGCTCATGAAAGACCTTGAAGCTGCTATCCAGGTCGTCAATCCACAAACAAATGTCAGGCTCCATCAGCTTTCACAAGTAAGGGTTCTAGAATGTCAGATTTCCTCTTCTTCGTCGGGGATTATTGAACGGGGCAGAGTGTCGAGGTCAAATTTGCTGGCGGCACTGATGCCTGCCTGCAAAGCCTTGTTGTTCAACTCTTCGGTGCCTTTGGGAACTCTGGCAACCATGGCAGCCTCCAGGCTGTTTATTGACAGAATCGGGCAGAGATATCCCAGGACCCCCAGGGCAACAATATTGGCAACCATGTCCTTTCCCGCCGCCTCTCTGGCAATTTTTGTAAAAGGCAATTCGACAACGCGGCTTGTGGGTACCTGCTCGACCAGGCCGGAGTCCACCAACAGCAAACCGTTGGGTTTGAAACCATAACAGTAAGCATCACAGGAGGCCTGGTTCATAGCGAGCATCATGTCAATCTGGACTGCTTTAGGATAGTCAATCTGTTTGCTGCTGATAACAACCTCTGCCTTGCACTTGCCGCCGCGCGCCTCAGGGCCGTAACTCTGGGTCTGGCTGACATGATATCCTTCAAAGATACCCGCTGCTTCTGCTAATATTATGGATGCCAGAATAATTCCCTGGCCGCCGGAACCGCTCAACCGTATCTCGAAACGATCAACATCCATGTTTCTATTTCCCTTTGGCCTTTGATCTAATTTTCTGGTATTCCGCAATGTAATCCGGTTTATCAATGTCTGCCAGAATGCCAATGGTGAACTTGGCGTCAAGTGAATCAGGAGGCATACTTGAGCCGTTTTCACTGGATACGGCATGTTCTTTGAACCAGTTCAGCATAGTTACCGGGTCACCCATCTTATTGCGCCTGCCGAATTGTACATGGCAGTTTGACATTACTTCCACGACGCTGAAGCCGTTATTCCGGATACCCTTTTCAATAAGTTTATCAAGCTGTACTGCGTGATAAACAGTTCCACGGGCTACGAAACTTGCTCCGGCTGCAACGGCGAGTTCGGCAATGGAGAAAGCATGTTCGATATTGCTGAAGGAGGAAGTGGTGGAATTAGCTCCATAGGGTGTAGTTGGAGAGGCCTGCCCTCCAGTCATGCCATATATCTGGTTATTAATGATGATGGCGGTGAGATCGAGGTTGCGACGGGCCGCGTGGATAAAGTGATTGCCCCCGATAGCTGTGGCGTCTCCATCTCCCATGACAACGATTACGTTAAGCGACGGTTTAGCAAGCTTGATGCCGGTTGCAAAGGTCAATGCCCTGCCGTGAGTAGTATGCATTGTATTGAAATCCACATAAGTGGACATACGGCCGGAGCAGCCTATGCCTGAAGCAAATACCACGTCATCCTTTTCAAGGCCCAGCCGCTCAACAGCACGTATAAGAGCGCCAAGAACGATGCCGTTTCCGCAGCCTGGACACCAGACATGGGGGAACTTTTTGTGGTGCCGCAGATACTTATGGCGCAATTCGGTCATTCCTGGAGGCATGGAGTTATCTCCAATTATAATAAATTTGTAAAAAACACCTCAGTCGGCAACAGGGCCTAATAAAATCAATATGTTAAAAGAGTAATACCTGTCCGCATCGAGCTTTCGAAGTCGGAGCTTGTACCCTGTTTTTAAGGGTGTTTATACCCGTCAAGCGAGTACTGAAAAGAATGCCCTGTCTTTTAGGGTGCTTATCTCGAAGTCTCACTTCGTTCCCTATCTACGATGCCGACAATTATGAGTTGCAGGTTTTCGTAGTATCATAATGGTATACATCTCTCAGATCTTTTGAATCTCTTCAAAAATTTCTATCGGAGTAATCAATTGACCGTCAATACGGTTGTATTTGAACACCTCCGTAGAGCCGGAGTTGACCCGCTTTACTTCACGGCTGATCTGGCCCATGTTCATCTCGGGCACCAGGACCGCTTTACACTGGCGCATCATATTTACCACAGTGTTTTTCGGGAAAGGGAAGAGGGTGACAAGTTGAATCAGCCCTGCTTTGATCCCCTGTAAACGGGCCATGACTATTGCACGGCGTGCAGAACGGGCAACAGAACCATAAGCAATCACCAGTATCTCAGCATCTTCAACCTGAAATTTTTTGGTGATTTGAATTTCAAAAAAACCATTGGTTATTTTTTTGAACTGCCTTTTTGTAAAGGCCTCTATATCTTCAGGTTTGTCAGTGGGAAAACCATCTGCATCATGGACGAGGCCTGTGACATGATGACGGTAGCCATCTCCCATGGTAGACATGGCCGGTACCCCCCGGCTGTTATCCTCATAGGGTTTATACCATTCCGGCGGTACATTGGGAGCAATCCGGTCAACAACTTCAATGGAATCGGCAGAAGGGATTGTGAATGTTTCACGGGAGTGCGCAACCACTTCATCGGAGAGCACAATGACCGGGACTCTGTATTTTTCAGAGAGGTTGAAAGCGGTTACAATAATCGAAAAACATTCGCTGACCGATGCAACTGAAAGCACAATAATCGGATGGTCACCGTGCGTTCCCCACCTGGCCTGCAGGACGTCACCCTGTGCCGGACAGGTCGGCAGCCCTGTGCTTGGTCCACCGCGCATGACATTGACAACAACGCAGGGGGCTTCTATCATGCATCCATATCCGAGATTTTCCTGCATAAGTGAAAATCCGGGACCACTTGTTGCAGTCATGCTTTTGACTCCTGCCAGTGAAGCCCCTATGACGGCACCCAGGCTGGATATTTCATCCTCCATCTGGATGAAGGTGCCATCCACCTGGGGCAACCGGTATGACATGCGCTCACTTATTTCTGAGGCGGGGGTTATGGGGTATCCTGCATAGAACCGGCATCCTGCGGCAATGGCGCCTTCCACCATGGCTTCATTGCCCTGCAGCAGGAATTTTTTACCATTCAACTCATGCGCCATTTTTCTTTTTTCTCCTGTCAGGATACTTATCATGTATGGATATGGCAAAATCAGGGCAGTGAAATTCGCAGAATCTGCAGCCGGTACATGCATCGGGGTTTATTATTACCGGAGTACCGGTTTCACTCTGTTCAAAAACCTCGACAGGACAGAAAGCGACACAAATGCCACATGCTTTGCACCAGTCTTCAAAAATTTGTTGAACAAAGAGCTTTTTGCCATTTTTTGCAAGATTCTGCTTTGTTTCCCAGTAGTTGTCAGGATTCTTCTTTGGATCAGATGGAGAAATGTTTTTCTTTTTTCTTTTAGACATTGATAAATTCGTGTGCGGATGTGACTGTGACTGTGTAAAAGGTTTGGGTTTGCAACCCTTTGTAATAAATCTTACCGGAATCATTGACTTTTGTCGATGTTTTTTCGAAATAAACGGCAGTGTCTTAAAACTATTTCCGGATTTTTAAGTTTCCGATTTTGTAGCTTTATGGTAAACGCAGACAGGATATAAGCGGTAGAAAATTCAGGTAACTGCCCGATATGGAGGACAATTTAATGCCACCGAAAAGTTACAAATTTGTTTATGACGAGTATGGTAATACCAAGGAAATCAGGGTCCACACCCGGGGCATCGGGGTACAGGGCAATAATTATGTGAACAAGGGCACTGCTTTCAACGAAACCGAAAGGCGTGATCTTGGTATGGACGGAAGTCTGCCTCCAGCTAAGAGACCATTTGAACAGCAGGTTAAGAATAGCCTGGAGAAGGTCTTTAAAAAACAGGATGATATTGAGCGTTACATATATATGCGTTCTTTGTTTGACCGCAATGTAACCCTTGCCCATGCTGTGATCGCCACCGATATCCCACGTTTTATGGAGATAATTTACACCCCGACTGTGGGGCTTGCCTGCCAGCAGTATTCCTCCATGTTTCGCAGCGCAAACGGCATCCATATCTATCCCGGCAATATTGATCGTGCTGAGGAGATACTGCATCGCTATGGGCATCGTGATATCCGTGTTGCTGTGGTGACTGATAACCAGGGAATTCTGGGTATCGGAGACCAGGGTGCAGGCGGTATTGCAATTTGTCTTGGGAAGCTGATGCTGTATACCCAGGGGGCCGGGATTGCTCCATGGCATTGTCTGCCCATTTCCCTTGATGTAGGGACTAATAACGAAGAGTTGCTTAAAAATGAAGAATACCTGGGGTGGCGTCATCGCAGACTGACCGGTTCTGAGTATGTGAAATTTATACAGCAGTTTGCCAGGGCCTTTAAAAATGTTTTTCCTCATTCCCTCTGCCAGTGGGAGGATTTTTCCAAGCAGAATGCTTTCGCGGTAAGGGATGCATACCTGCATGATCTGATTTCATTTAATGATGATATCCAGGGAACAGGTGCTGTAACTCTGGCAGCAATTTTTGCTGCCATGAAAATAAAAGGCGAGAAGATAGAGGATCAGGTTTACCTGGTACATGGCGCCGGTGCCGGTGGTATCGGCATTGCTGAACAGATAGAATCCGCCTTGATTGAACACGGCCTGAAGGAAAATGAAGCCAGGCGCAGAATATTTACTTTGGACAGCCGGGGAGTTGTAACTTCGGACAGAATGGTCGAACCATATAAGGCAAAGTTTGCTAAAAATCCGGTTGAGATGGACTGGCTGCAGGACTCTGGAGATAATGCCTTGCCGGATACTATCAGGCATGGAGGAGTTACAGTATTGATAGGTACTTCCGGTCAGCCAGGATGTTTTACCAGAGAGGTGGTTGAGGCAATGGCCGCAAACAGCGAACGCCCAGTGATACTGCCCCTTTCCAACCCAACTGATAAGGCCGAGGCCCTGCCAAAGGATATTTATAAGTGGACCGGTGGCAGGGCTCTGGTCGCAACCGGCAGCCCTTTTCCGCGGTGAAACAGGATGGCAAAAAAATAAGGGTCGGCCAATGCAATAATGTATTTATTTTCCCCGGTGTCGGTCTGGGAGTTTTGGTGTCAGGTGCCAGGGAGGTATTGCCTTCATTTTTTACGGCTGCAGCAAAGGCTGTTGCAGGGTATATGACCCAGGAAGACCTTGATGAAGGAGTCCTCATGCCCCGTGTGGATAAGCTGAAGGAGGTTAGCACCAGCGTTGCACTTGAAGTGGGGCCTTGCAGCAATCAGGGAAGGAGTGAGTGGCCCCTGTGCATTCAGCAAGTTCAAGCATGAGGATGATCCAGAACGTCTTAAGATATTGATAGAGAAAATGCGTTGGGAGCCCGAATATCTTCCCTCTTGTTCCAGTATAACCTGTTACGCTAACGTTAAAGATTCCTGTTATGGTTATAATGGAAACCAGAGGATGAATCAGATATGAAACTCCGTTTGATCTTGCTCATACTATCGCTCATGGCGATTGTTTTTGCCTCTGCCGGGGGGTTCTTCTATTATTCTTCACTTGAACAGGCGGCTTTCCAGGAAGCTGAAAGTGAAAATTTAATCCGCCTGGAGCGAATCAATAAGAATCTTACATCGCTTCTTTCAGTAAATAATAAACCTGTAAGAATCCTTGCCGGTATGCAGGAATTCCAGGAATTACTCAACAATTACAGCCCGGAATCTTTACTGGCTGCTAATCTTGTCCTTGATCATTTCAGAAACACTCTCGATGCAGATGTATGTTATCTCATGGATAATAGGGGCAATACGATTGCTTCAAGCAACCGCAATGATCCTGACAGTTTTGTGGGGCAGAATTTTTCATTCCGTCCATATTTCGAGCAGGCAATGCAGGGATATCATGCCAGTTATCTTGCCCTGGGTGCCACCTCGGGCAAAAGAGGTGTGTATTTCAGTTATCCGTTTTACAAATATGCGGAAGAATCGCCCGCCGGTATTGTGGTGATTAAAGGCTCCATTGAGATGATAGAACGGGAGCTTGGCTTTACAGAAGATGAAACAGTGCTGGTGACCGATCCCAATGGGGTGATATTCATCTCGAACCGCCAGGATTGGCTCTACCAAACTGTATGGAAGATTTCCTCCGAAATGACTGATGAAATAGCTGCATCACGGCAGTTTGGCACCGGTCCCTGGGATTGGGCCGGGCTGGAGATGGCAGAAGAATATGTGGTGAATAGAAATGGAAAGAAGTACCTTTTCCACCAGATAGAGATGGACAATTACCAGGGCTGGAAAGTAATACACCTCCTTGATATGCAGAAGGTTACCCGGAAAGCTTTCAAGTCGCTGGTTGTTGTTCGCCCAATAGCTTTGGCTCTTTTTGTAGTTCTGGCATTCTCCGTGCTCATGCTGTATCGGCAGGCAAGTCTTGAGATAAGACAGCGTAAGGCGGCAGAGGAGGCATTACGGGAGAGTGACGCACGGTACCGGTCTTTATATCACAACACACCGGCCATGCTCCATTCTATCAACAGGGAAGGGTACATTGTCAGTGTCAGCAACTACTGGAGTGAAGTGCTCGGCTACAGCGAAGAAGATGTCATAGGCAGAAAGTTGACGGATTTTTTTACGAAAGAGTCAAAAAAATATGCTGAGGAAGTTGTTTTACCCGAGTTTTTTGAAAGCGGTTATTGCACGGATATTCCTTACCGGATTATCAAAAAGGATGATCGGATTATTGATATTCTTTTATCTGCGATTGGAGATCGTGATGAGAAAGGTGAAATTTTCAGAACCCTTGCCGTGTCCATTGACGTTACTGAAAGAAACAGGGCTGTAGAGGCCCTCAGTCAGGCAAAAGAGGAACTTTCCAACTATTCCAAGGATCTGGAAAAACAGGTAAGCATACGCACGAAAGAGATCACCAACATCCTCAAATACACTCCAGACGTTGTTTACGTTAAGGACAGGGAGGGTAAATATGTCCTGGTCAATTCCCGTTTTGAGGAGTTGTTTGGGGTTAACAACGAGGAAGTTCGAGGAAAAACCGATTATGAAATAGTATCTGATGAGATTGCAGACCAATTCCGCAAAAATGATCTCAAAGTTCTGCAAGAAGGGAAATCTCTGCAAGCGGAAGAAAGAGTCGTTCATAACGATGAGGTGCATACTTACCTGTCGGTCAAGTTCCCGGTATATGATGAGTCTGGTGTTGTTAGCGGGGTGTGTGGTATATCCACTGACATAACAGCTGTCAAGAAAGCACAGGATCAATTGCGTCGCCTTTCTGGCAGAATAATGGCCAATCAGGAAAAAGAGCGTGCGGCAATAGCCAGGGGACTTCATGATGAACTGGGCCAGGTTTTGACTGCCCTGAGAATGGATGCCGTCTGGATGCAGAAGCAACTGGAAGAGAGTGATCCTAAGATTAGTGAGCGTGCCTTGACAATGTGCAGCCTGATCGATAAAACCATTAAAGATGTCCGCTCTATTGCAATAAGGTTGCGCCCGGGAGTACTCGATGACCTTGGCCTTGTTGATGCACTGGAATGGCTGACCAGCGATTTTGAGAACCGCAGTTCCATTACCTGCGTCTTTGAACATGAAAATGTCCCTGCACTTAATGAAACCGTGTCCACCGCAGCATACAGGATTTGCCAGGAGGCTATGACAAATGTTGCCAGATATGCAGAGGCAACCCGTGTTTCGGTAGTGTTGAGAGCAGAAAAAAATATGTTAAGCCTTTCAGTCAGGGATGATGGTAAAGGTTTTGATACCACCGGCCTTGCAGAGTCTGAAGGAATTGGTATCGCCGGTATGCGGGAACGGGCCATACTTGCAGGTGGAAATCTGGAAGTCATGTCAGAGCAGGGCAAAGGGTGCCATGTGCTTTTTAAAGTCCCGATAGAAAAAGAGTCAAAGGTGACCGGATGATTAAGGTGCTGCTTGCAGATGACCATTCCATAATGCGGGCCGGCCTGCGCCGTATCATTGAGGAGAGTGGCGATATTGAGGTTATTGCTGAGGCTGATGACGGCAAAGCCGCAATTCAGTTAGCCCGTGAAAAATTTCCGGATGTTGCGGTGGTCGATATATCAATGCCTGGCCTTGACGGACTGGAGGTGGTCAGCCAGCTTAAAATATATCTTCCGGATCTGCCTATTATTATTTTAACTATGCATGAGGAGGAGCAATATGTAGTGCGGGCCATTGAGGCAGGGGCTATGGGGTATGTCACTAAACGTTCTGCCCCGGAACATATTGTAAAGGCTATTCACCAGGTTTTAGGTGGTGCTCCTTACCTCACTGCCGAGGCCAGTGAGGCACTTGCCCTCAGGGTTGCCAAAGGAGCGAGCGGGAAATCTACGCTGGATTCACTTTCCAATAGAGAACTCCAGGTACTCAGACGCCTTGCAATGGGGCATACCAATCATGAAATTGCCTCAGCCTATGGAATCAGCACAAAAACTGTCGATACCTATCGTTTAAGGTTATTGAAGAAATTGAATCTGCGCAATAATGCGGAACTCTCACGCTTTGCAATCCAGAATAAACTTGTTGAAACCTGAGTGTTCCCCTGTCAGTATCCCGGGTTTCTCACAATCCGATACATCCGTATAGCCTGCAGTGTAAGGCGTTTAGTTTATACCCTGTCTTTAAGGGTGCATACTAAAGTATAGCTCAACCTCCTTACACTTTGTCTATCCGGCGTCTCGGCTTGTGAGAAATGCGGGTTAGGGTGGAGATAAGAACCGGGTTTTTTCAAGAATATAAAACTGTGAGGCAAAAACTTTTAAAAATATTACGGGGAGAAAAGAACTTTTATATCCTTTGTTACTATGCAGAAAAATATCTCAGAAATTTTTTCAAAAGTCAGGGGGGTGTCTATTTGTAAATAAAGGTCTTTCTTTCCAGAACCGTTCTATGATACATTAAAATTTTACAATTAAATAATTAAGAGAGAGTTATGGAAATCACAGAAAAAGAATTGTCCTTAATTGATGATTGGGTCGCATTGCACCGGGAGATAGAAGAGCAGGAAGCGGAATTGGAAACCCTTTCACAGAAATTAAAGACAATAGATATTAGACTTTATGCCAAAAAACAAAAGGTGGAGTTGGAAGAGTTCCGCGATTATCTTGCTGAAGAGATTAAAAGACTCAATGAAAAAAGTGATAAGGATAAAATTAAGCAGTTAACCAATTTAAAAACTGTTGTTGAGCATGATATCAATATTGAAAACCTTGTTGAGCAGGATATCGATATTGAGGAACGGGGCGTTAATATTGACCTGGAAGACTATAAAGAGTAAGAAAAAGAGTAAGAGAAATATAGATTGTCAAAAGCCACTCCTTCACGGGGTGGTTTTTTTGTTGTAAGAAAAATTCTGACAGGAAAATCAGAATTTTCCCGATTGATTCCATATGCTTAAATTGGCATAATTTTTTTTATCCATTTGGGGATATTTTGACCAGGGCTGCATGGGATAATTTGGGTTGTGCCATGCATAAAGTCGGTCATCTAGGGAAATGCCAGAACTTTCTTGCCGCTACAAAAAGATTGAATGGTTATTTTCATATTTTTCAATTTTATTTCAGGAGGGTATGTTTATGAAAAATCTGCTTGTAAAGACAATGGTCGGCATTTTTGTGTTTTCAATGGTGACACTAGCCTTTTCAACCAATTCCCATGCCAAAAAAAGGATAACATTTGGCGGCGGTCCTGCCGGAGGGACCTTCCAGGTGGTTGCCAACGCCATCCAGGTCTATAAACCGGTGAAAGAGATTGAGGGTATCAGCGTCAAGGCCCAGACCTCTGCCGGTTCTGTGGAAAATTTAAGAAAAACAAACGCCGGCAAGCAGCAAATGAGCGTGGTCTATTCCGGTCATGTCTGGCTGGGCAGAAACGGCAAGATGAAGAACGATCCCAGAATATATGAAGATGTCTTGGCAGTGGCCTGGCTGTATGGAGCCCCGGCGCAGTTGGTGGTCCGGGAAGGGTCAGGAATCAAGAGCGTCAAGGATCTGGTTGGAAAAAAGGTAGGCGTCGGCAATGCAGGGTCAGGTGCGTTTGCCAACTGTGAACTCTTCTTTAGCCATCTTGGCATCTGGGACAAGATTGAAAGAAACGCAATGGGATATAGTGACGCAGCTGCCGCATTCGGCAACAAGCAACTGGATGCCTTCTGGCTGTTCACAGCCTTTCCCAGCGGTGCCGTGATCATGGCTGCCCAGACCAATAAGATCGGCCTGGTGGACCTGAATGCTGACGCTGAAGCCTCGGGATTTTATGATGCCTATCCCTATTTCGGCAAACTTTCGGTACCGGCCGGTACTTACAAAGGGGTTGACTATGAGGCTCCTTCGTTCCAGGACAGCGCTTTGTGGGTGGCCAACTCCAAGGTGTCGGATGATATTATTTATAATATGCTTTCCGCAGTGTACACCGATGAAGGTCTCAAGCACATGGTGGAGCAGAAGAAAACCTTTAAACACATGAGCCTTGAAACAGGAGCCACCAACATTGTTACCCCCTTTCATCCGGGTGCAGAGAGATTCTGGAGAGAAAAAGGTATGCTAAAATAGGAAACTTGAAAAATCCCACCTTAAGTTCGCCCGTGCCAACCGGTTGTGCCGCCGGTTGACACGGGTGTAGGTGCAGACAAGTTCCAGGAATTAATAACAGTAATTCTGACCCGCTAGATCCTAAAAACCCTAAAATGCTTGGGTGGAAATAATGTATGAAAAGCTGAACAAATTTGAAAGAATCGTATTTGATGTATTGTCTGTAGGTCTGGTTTTGTTTTACTCCTATTCAGCAGTCCTGAAACCGGCAGCCACCCAGTATCACCGGGGAATATATGTTATTATAACCTACATCCTCGTCTTTCTTGTCTATAAGTCAAAAAACAAATGGATGAGAATCGTTGATTATCTCTTGATACTGCTTTCCATCTTCACTATCGGTTACTGGATGGCCAATTTTGAGGCGATAAACTACCGCATGGGGATTGAAACCCGTTTTGACATGGCCGTCGCCATTGTCGGTGTGCTCCTTGGCATCGAACTTGCCAGACGGGTGGTGGGAATCGTCTTTGTCTTTATGGGTACCATTCTGCTTCTCTACGGTGTATACGGTGCCTATATGCCGGATTTGGTCTCTCATGCCGGCGATACCTTTCCGGCGCTGTGCACCAGTATTTTTTATAAAAGCGACGGCGTGTTCGGCATTATGGCCAATGTCTTGGCCACCTATGTCATTCTCTTTGTGTTGTTTGGGGCCTTTCTGGAAAAATGCGGGGCCCAGAAATTCTTCATTGACTTTCCCTTGGCTGCTGTGGGCCATAAAATTGGCGGCCCCGGGAAGGTTGCAGTCATTGCCAGCGGTCTCTTTGGCTCCATTTCCGGCAGCGCCATTGCCAATACGGTTTCTACCGGGGCCTTTACCATCCCCATGATGAAAAAGGCCGGATTCAGGCCCCATATAGCCGGCGGCATTGAACCGGCTGCCTCCATTTCCGGTATGTTCATGCCTCCGATCATGGGCGCCGGCGGTTTTATCATGGCCGAGCTTACCGGAGTGCCCTATTCAAAGATAATGCTGGTTGCCATCTTTCCTGCCCTCATGTATGTGTTCAGCGTTTTTATGATGGTTCATTTTGAGGCCAAGATATACAATATCAAAGGGGAGAAGAGTGAACACAGCCCCATGGAAATTCTCAAGTCCGAATGGTACTATACCCTGCCGCTCATCGTTATCACCGTTTTTATGTTGATGGGTTATTCTCCAGGGTACTCGGCGATTCTCGGCATGGTCACATGCATTGTTATCAGCTGGTTCAGGAAAGAGACACGTATCGGTTTGAAGGGCTTTGTCGAAGCATCCAGAAAGGGCACCATGAATAGTCTGAAAATCGGTGCCGTGGTAGGAGTTATCGGCATTATCATCGGGGTGCTCACCTTCAGCGGCCTTGTACTCACCTTTGCCGATATTGTCATTGAACTGGCCAACGGCAAATTATGGTTGACCATCCTTCTTATTGCTCTGGCCTCCCTGGTGTTGGGCATGGGCGTCCCGGTCACGGCAGCCTATCTGATCACAGCGGTGGTGGCTGTTCCTGCTCTTACCCACCTTGGTGTGAATGAACTCGCGGCCCATATGATCGTTTACTGGCTTTCTCAGGATTCTAATATTACTCCCCCCGTTTGTATTGCGGCGTTTGCCGGAGCCACCATTGCCAAAGCCAATATGTGGCGTACTGCCTTTGCGGCTTTCAAATTTGCCAAGTTTCTCTACCTGGGACCGTTTCTGTTCGGGTATGTGCCGGGCTTTTCACTGAACGGCAGCACCACTGATATTGTCAAGACGTTTGTGCTGATTATCATCGGTACCTACTTCTATTCCTGGTTTTTAAGTGGTATCTGGTATTACAAGCTGCGGGGGCAATACCCTAAGCAGTCAACAACTTGATTTATCTGAAAAGATTTTTGGTTGGGTTCATGTCCGGACAGCAGAGGCCCTGCAGAGTACTAAAAAGTAATTCTTTGGACCCCAAATAACCATTTGATGGACAAAACAATGGATATTCCCAAAATAGAAATAAAAAAGATTCTTTACACCACGGACCTCTCTGAGTCTGGCAGATATGCCTTCGCTTATGCTGCCAGCCTGGCCAATGCCTACAAAGCTGAAATATCGGTTTTGCATGTTATTGAGGAAGGGCCGGAACTGGATAAGACTCTGGTCGGCTATATTTCAGAAGAACTCTGGGAGCAAATAAAGAAGCAGAATCGGGATGAGGCCTGCAAGATATTGGTCAATCGGAAAAGGGACAATGCCGCCATTAAGAAATGTATCTGCGATTTCTGCGAAGAGATCCAGTCCAATACCCCGGAAGAAGCCTATGTGGCTTATGATATCGCTATTGAAATGGGTCATCCGGTGAAAAAGATTCTGGAGTACGCCGTCCAAGGCAGCTATGATCTTATCGTGGTTGGTAGCCACGGACACGGTACCCTGGATACCCTGATGGGCGATACTGCCCGCCGAATTTTACGACGTTCTGAGATCCCTGTTCTTGTTGTAAGGCTTCCCCGATAATTTCGGGTAACCTGAGCAACGACACCATTGTCATGTTTCCACCGGGAACATCACGTATTTTTGAAACCCTGACGGCAGTTTTCTTGACTTTGCTTGTCGGTTTTGTCCTGCAAAGGCGAAAACTCCCGACCCCGGAATTTTGGCCGGGAGTGGAGCAGATTACCTATTATCTCCTGTTCCCGGCCCTGCTGTTTACATCCATCATTTCTGCAGAGGTAGAGTTTGAAAGTCTCCGGGGGTTAGTCGTCCCATTTACCGGTCCTTTCCTGCTAATGGGTCTGATCCTGTTCCTTGGCCGGAAACATCTGGGAAGAGATTATTCCGCTTTTACCTCCATATTTCAGGGAAGCATTCGTTTCAATACCTATATAGGTTTTTCCATTGCACTTTCCGTCTTCGGCCCTGAAGGGGTGTCTATGGCAGCCATGTTTATATCGCTGGTGATACCGGTGGTCAATGTCATGAGCGTTGCCGTTCTTTCCGGTACCAGCGGATCATCGAGTGCTGTCAATGTTATCAGGCATCTGGCGCGCAATCCGTTGATTATAGCCTGCGTTTTGGCACTTATTTTCAAAGGCTTGAGCTTCGGACTGCCAACAGCTATTTTCGAATTCCTGAGCATTCTCGGTCGGGCCTCTCTGCCGCTGGGCCTCATGGCCGTGGGCGCGGCACTCTGTTTTCAGCAAACATCCGACGATTTGCTTCCCCTTTCCTTTGTGAGTATGAACAGGCTTCTCATGATGCCGGTTCTCATGTTCGCATCCTGTCAATTTTTTGGTGTGACAGGGTTGGCGCGCTCCATCGCCATTTTGTTCGCAGCGCTTCCAGGTTCTCCGGCAGCTTATGTGCTGGCTCGTCAGATGGGAGGAGACCACCGGCTGATGGCGAACCTGTTCACTGTGCAGATTCTTGTTTCAGCCGTCACCCTGCCGCTTGTTCTTGCCTTGGAAGCCGTGCTTCCTCAATAGGTCGGATTTTTTTAAAAACTGAGCACGAACAGCTTACCGGTTCATAGATTTATATAAAAAGGCATGGACAGGCTTCCCTGCCGTGGATGGCGGTGATGATTGTCGCGTTGATTCTGGTTACCTATATTCCGTGGGTCAACAGCAAATCAGGCAAGCTTAAGCTTAGTTGAGAGTTTTTTAGTTGCTGAACAATCTCTCCCACATCTTCCCCCCCCTCAATATTTCTTCTATAACTCAAGAATTATGTTGCTCACAGCTTTATGTGAGTTAAATTGCTTATATTAGTTCTAAACTGAATTTTTTCAGTTGAAATCAGGGTGAAGTTTTATCTGAAAATCAGAAAATGGAGGATGGGACCATGAGTGATGCGAAGGCTTGTAAAAATTGCGGTCAAAGTCTGTCAGGAGATTTTTCTGGAGATATCTGTCCTGGATGCGGATTGACATACTGGAAGTGCGGTAACTGTGGTTTTTTACTCACGGCGTCCGTCGGCCCGGATACCTGTCCGAGTTGCAAGGAGAAGTGCGAGTTTAAGAACGTAACCTGTTACACCCCTGAATGCGGCGGCCCTGGCAATATTGATCCACAACTTTAGTCTATAAAGGAGCTGAAAACATGGTTGCAAAAACCGAACGCTATCTTTCCTTGGCACTCCTCCTTGTTCTCATTCTCCTACTTACCGTTGGCTGCCAGAAAGCCTACTACAACACCATGGAGAAATTCGGGGTCCACAAGCGTGATATTATGGTTGACCGTGTGGAAGAGGCGCGTGACAGCCAGGAAGAGGCAAAGGAGCAATTCCAGTCAGCCCTTGAGCAGTTCAGCACGGTACTGAATTTCAAAGGCGGGAAACTGGAGGATAAGTACAAGACCCTGCAGGCTGAGTATGATGAGAGCGAAGCTAAGGCTGACGACGTTAACAAAAGAATTGATGCGGTTGAGGATGTGTCTGAGGCCCTGTTTGATGAATGGGAAGATGAGTTGGGCCAGTATTCCAGTGCATCGTTACGGCGGGACAGTGAACGGAAAATGGTGCAGACAAGAATTCAGTATGTCCAGTTGATAACAGCCATGCGAAAAGCTGAAGCGAAAATTGATCCTGTTTTAAGAGCATTCCGGGACCAGGTGCTCTACCTTAAACATAATCTGAATGCCCAGGCAATTACTTCTCTGCAAAGTGAACTGGTGGGAGTTGAGTCAGATATAGCCGACCTTATACAAGAGATGGAAAAATCCATTGGAGAGGCAAATTCTTTTATCAAAACAATGCTTGAAGAATAGAAGGGATATACAATTGTCACCCTGTAAAATGAAAAAAGGAGTACTGAGTTTATTGCAACTGTCAGCAACTGTGCTGCTCTGTTCGGTATTGCTCCTTTCAGTTGCAGGATGTACGAAAAAAGATCAAAATAGCCAGTATTTCACCAGGGATAGCTGGATCACTGACTACGCAAATGTTCTGTCTCAGGTAGATAAAACCAGGCTGTCAGCCTCGTTGGAAGCCTATGAAAAGGAAACCTGTCATCAGATCCTGGTACTTATTGTTCCTTCCCTCGCAGGAGAGAGTATTGAGGATTTTTCCAAAAGGACCGCCACGGCTTGGGATATAGGCCAGCCGGGGTTCGGCAATGGCATCCTGGTCAGCATCGCAATGCAGGAAGGAAGTGTCCGCATCGAGGCTGGTTCCGCCTTTGAGTCTTTAATCGAAAAAGGTGCAGCAGATAGAATTTTAAAGGAAGTAATGTTTCCGCATTTCCGGGATGAAAGGTTCGTGGATGGGATTGAGCAGGGGCTTGCGGAAATTATGCAAGCTGCACGCCTTAGGGTAATCCCGGAGGATCATAGACCTGATGTCTGTCGAAAATGATGGTGTAAAGGAAAGAGGCATGGGAAAAGAGTCTCCGGAATATATTGCATTGGGTAGTAGATTGAATGGGGTGCCTGAGGTGCTCACCCTGGGAGTCAGGCCTAATTTCCATGACTATACGCCGGAAGAAAGACAGAAAATACATGACGCCGAGTTTATCCTGTATCCAAGCCTGAATTATGCCCAGTATTTTACCACCATGGGAAAGAAGATTTTTCCCAGTGTAGAGACCTATCTGTATGCCGGGCAAAAGATGAAGCAGACCACTCTTTTCAATATGCTTTCCATTCCGCATCCTAAGACAACAATCTACCTGCAGAGAGGATTTGACCGGATTGAAAACGATTTCCCCTTTCCCATTTATCGCAAAGATCCCCAGGGCGTCATCCCGCGGCAGAGGGGTGTACAAGATTACTGATTCTGCCCAGTTGAGGGAGTACCTTACAAAAACGAAATTCGCCTATATTCAGGAATACCTGCCACATGAAAAGGATCTGCGGGTGATCCTGATCAACTACCAACCGGTTCTGGCCTATTGGCGCAAACTCTCCCATGGGGATTTCAGAACAAATCTCTTTCAGGGAGGAGTAATTGATTTCGACAACATACCCCGGAATGCTGTGGAACTGGCCCGGGAATTTGCCAGGAAATGCAACTTTAATGATGTGGGGCTTGACCTGTTGCAGAGTAATGGAAACTGGTATCTGATAGAAGCGAATATGCAGTATGGCCGTGAGGGGTTGAAAAAGAAAAATATGGTTCTCAAGGAAATAATTCGTGAAAAATTATTAGCCGGGACCCTTTTTGATTGAGAAACAAAAAACTTTTGCAGGTTGATAATGGTCGTACATTCCCTCGATCCTGACAGAGAGGCCAAGATTGCTCTATAATTCTCTTGCTGATCTCGTTTTGGTACTGCATGGCTTTTTTGTGTTGTTTGTGCTGCTGGGGGGATTTCTCGTTCTATGGAAATCCAGTGTGGCCTGGTTTCATATTCCTGCGGTTTTCTGGGCTGCAAGCATAGAGTTTTTCGGTTGGATATGTCCCTTAACACCTCTGGAGAATATGCTGCGGGAAAGGGGAGGTGTTGCAGGCTATGATACCGGATTCATCGAGCATTATATAGTACCCATCCTTTATCCTGCATCTCTAACCAGGCAGATGCAAGTCGGTTTCGGAGTAATTGTATTAAGCGTAAATATCGGGATTTATTTTACTGCCTGGAACAGAATGCGAAAGGCTGGAAGAGATCAGGAATAATAACCTTAGTTCAGAAGCCCTTTTTGGGGGAGCCGTTGTGTTTTTTGGCGGTCGATCAGAAATAAGCATGAGGTCTGGTAATAATTTCAAAATTAATGGGTAAAAAACCAGCAATATCAGGCTAACACAAAAAATAACTTTGCATGGAGCGTAAATGTTTATAAATATAAAATATATATCCTTCCTTCACGGAAGCCGATGAAGGTCTAACGCTGCTATACAATAATTTGGAACAGGAGGAAAACCAATGGCTGAAGAAGTGAAAAATGATAAACAACAGACCGAAAAACCCCTGGATAAGATGACTGTTGTTGAACTTCGTGAGGCTGCAAAGAAAGAAATACCCGATATAAAGGGTGTGTCCGGCATGAAGAAAGACCAGTTGCTGGCAGCTATGAAGGAAGCCCGAGGCATCAAGGATGAAAAACCAGCCAAGAAAAAGAAGAAAAAAACAGCCGGACCTAAGAAGGAAATGACAACCAGGGAAATGAAGCAGGAAATTGTCAGGCTTCGTGCTGAGAAAGAATCTATTCGTCAAGAGGGAGATAAAAAGAAAATCGAGATTCTTCGCCGCAGTATCAACAGGCTGAAGAAAATGACCAGGAAGGCCGCTTAACGGTTTATCTGTTCAGGGAGCTTCGGCAAGTCGTGAAGTTTATGACGGGGTACTCCCCGATTCGTTTTCCTCTCTTAACTCTACTGCCTGGCTGCGTGAAATGGCTTCAGGAAGAAACAGCTTTTCCTGTTAAGAGAAACAACTCTTTATGCAATAAATATTATCTGGAGTGTTGTTTGGCATGAGCAGCAGAAAGACCTCTGGCTATCATAATAAGAAGAAAATAAAGCGTCAAAAGGCAATAGCAGAAAGAGGAGACCCGGTTTCTGCAAACTTAGCCCCTCGAAATAGGCTGGAAATTGTCATTAAATGCGACACCTCCGGTTGCGTTGAAGCTGTTACTTCTTCGGTCTCAGCAATAAACCTGCCTGGAGTGGAGATTGGTATCATCAGATCAGGTGTTGGATCCATCAATAAATCAGATATTTTCATGGCTGAGACCGGCAGTCGATTAATCATTGGTTTCAATGTCGGAGTCATGGGCCATATTGATCAAATGCTAACTGAGCACAATGTAGAGATCCGCCTCTACGATGTGATTTATAGGCTGCTTGAAGATGTTGAGACTATAGGCAGAAGCCTTATCCCGCAGAAGCCTTCCGAGGAAATTGTCGGAACTGCAAAAGTGATTGCGCTCTTTAAAGGCAGTCGTAAAGGTATCATACTGGGCTGTAAAGTTTTGACGGGAAAATTGCTCCAGGGAAAATCATTTCGGCTCCTGGGGGCTATGGGCCCAATGTATGTTGGAACGATAGAGTCTCTCCATATTGAAAAGGATGCAGTCAGAGCGGCAAAGAAAGGCCAGGAGGTTGGTTTGAAAATAAGAGACTTCAGCAAGGTCAAAGTTGGTGATCTTGTTGAGAGTTTTCAATCCGGGGCAGGGCAACAGATTAAGCCTTGGCGGTCCCAGGGAAAAATATACTATCCAGTAAATTAAGGGAACATTTTTTCTGGTCTTTCCAGCATTCTGAACGGGATGGTCCGGTTTCCAGAGGCTAATATTTACAGATTGGCTGAAACCAATGCCCTTACCTGTTGTTTTCATAGTCTGGAAGAAGTAGGGTAATAATATAATTTCAAGAGCAAATCTAAACTCTTTTTCCTTGCAATAACAATGAGTCAGGAAGCAAATTCCCAGGCAGAATTGGATAACATCAAAGCGGAGTTAAAGAAGATTTCAGATACCTTTGTCTTTTCCGCTCGTGCCATCGCCCTGCATTTTCAGACACTCATCAGTGCCCGGGCTTCCAGGATGCTTATGGAGGCTCCAGGACTCTATTATCCAGATATGGACTTCTATGTGATTTCCAGATCCGGGATGAATCGCGGGCATGCGTCCATGGATGAAAGTTTCTATACACTTTTCCCTGAAGCGAAGGGTGTTTGTTATGGCTTTGTCCTGTACCCGGAAAGTTTTGTCCGTACATGTCTTGATAAAATATTACGCAAGACAACTAAAAACATCACCCCGCAACTGCGAATTTCCATGGAGAATGTTTTTAATCGCAAACGCCATAAGAAGATAAAACTTGTGGATTCAGATATTGAGAAAGAATTGATCATCATACTTAAAAAAGATCTGGGCAGAAGCAAGTAGGGTTTTCAGTAACTCTGAAGATAAGGATCACAGCGCTTAAGGAAACAAATCGTTGAATAAAAGCAATCGGGAATATCAAAAGCCAAGCGAACGGGCTGCAGGGTTTATTCTGGGTATCTTTGGATGGCTCAAGTACATCGTAGGTTCCACAAGCAATGTCATTCCACGTGGGCGGGAAGTTCAGCATCACGGGAGAGAACTGCCTCCGGGAAAAGTTTTACAGTATCCGTCTATTCTTCTGGTGGAAGACGACCCCAACACAGCCAGGGATTTTATAGGGGTTATCAAAAAATATTATACGTGTGGTTCGGTCATGATTTTTGTTGCCCATGCCTATGATGCAGCAGTAACCTTTTTTGAAAATGAGGATGTCAATCTGGTGATAATGGATGCTGATCTGGATGATTTGGATGGCGACGGTGCAACTCTGACCCGGCAGTTTCTGAGTCAAAAACCGTATCTGGAGATTCTGGCAAACAGCAGCAGCAGAATTTCCAACCATAAACTCACCGGTTTCGGTGCAATTGGGACTCTTGAAAAAAATCCCGAAAAACTGAAAAGTTGGCTTTTGCTGCATGATCCGGTCGGGGCGGATGACTGATAGAGCCTCTCAATAAAAGTGTATCTTTTTCTGGGGATATTTTTTAAATAGTAAGTTATGAAGATTGAAATTCAAAAAGGTGATAAGGGAAAGGTGGCGCAGCAGGGTAAATTCAGCTGGCCAATTTTGGAATGTGAACTATTCAATAAATAACAAAAAAAATGTTTAATTTTATCAGGCAGGCATTAGTAAACAGTAAGGGCTCATCTGATAATGGCCCTGACAATGGAGAGAGAACAAGGATTGCAGCAAGCGTCATCCTTCTGGAAGCGGCGCATGCAGATCATGAATGTACCGACGATGAACTGGTCCATGTCATTGAAACACTTTGTGCAGATTTCGACCTGTCAAGAAAACACGTTGAAGATCTGCTTGAATTGGCCCATCGCCAAAGGGTCCAGGCAGTAGATCTTTTTGAATTCACCAACCATATAAATAATGAATTCAGCCGTGAGGAGAAGAAAACAGTCCTTGAGGCAGTATGGCGTATTATTTATATTGATGGCCAACTGGAAAAGCACGAGGATCATTTTGTCCGCAAACTGACCCACCTCCTGAGGCTGTCACATAAAGAAATGATAGATGCCAAAGCTGAAGGCCCGGGAACAGATACAATAAGGAGTTTTTTATATAATAGAGCTGACAATCATTGTGGGAGAGGCAAAATGGAAACCACAGAGGTTATGGTCAAAGAGGGCGATGTTGCAATTATCAGCTGTCCATTTTGCCGAAAGACAGAGAAAGTGTCAGTGGGGCATTACAAGGAAACAGGAAAACGGCAACTTAAAATAAGATGCAGCTGTGATAAGTTGTTCCGCATCTCTCTTGAATGCAGAAGACATTACAGAAAACTCACGAAAATTCTGGGTAAAAGCATTAACCTTTCCAATCACAGGGAAAAGCAGGATATAATCATAGAGAATATTTCTTCAGGCGGGATCGGTTTTTGTCCTTTCAGAAAACATAAAACCAGCAAAGATGACCGGCTGCGGGTTTCGTTTGTTTTCAATGATGTACAGCAGACCCCTATTGATACACATGTCACGGTCCAGTCCACGACCGATGAATATATTGGCTGTGAATTTAATTCAACAGAAAATTTTAAGACATCACTTGGGTTTTATCTCACCAGTTAGATAGAAGAAAATTGGATGACCTGATTAAAAAAATAAGAACATTCAGGCAGGAGAGAGACTGGGACCAGTATCATTCTCCTAAAAATCTGGCAATGGCCCTGGTTGTGGAAGCGGGTGAACTGGCAGAACACTTCCAGTGGTTGACTGAAGAGCAAAGTGACAACCTGCCGCCTGACAAACTTGCGGCGGTGCAGGAAGAGATCGGAGATGTCCTCATCTACCTGGCAAATCTCTGTGACAAGCTCGGTATAGATCCCCATTGCTGCGGCCCATAACAAACTGGAGAAAAATAAGGGGAAATATCCAGTTGCCAGGGTACGTGGAAAAGCTTACAAGTACAGCGAATACAAATGAACTGTGCTTACTGTCATTAAAAAATTGTTTTGATCATTTTTTTCGGTCAGAAATTACTTTTTCGACCGTGTCGTAGAATTCAGGATAAAGCTTTTTGGCGCAGTCCGGGCAGATCCCATGGCTGAATTCTGCCTCTGAATGATCCCTGATATATGTTTCAATCTGGTTCCAATAGCCTTTATCATCCCTGATTTTTTTGCAGGAGGCACAGATTGGCAGCAGTCCGCCTAAGAGATTTACCTTGTCCAACGCTTCCTGCAGGTCATCAATCAGTTCTGCTTTAGCATTTTCCGCCTTTATCCTGTCCGATATATTCTGGAAGCTTTCAACAATGCCCAGTAGATTACCATCGGCATCCCTGAAAGGTCTTGCAGAGATGATATATGTATTTGTTCCTTCTTTGGTCTTATATTTTGCAGATTCAGTGGTCACCTCATCCTTGCCGTTGATAATCTGCTGCAGGGGGCAATCGTCGGTGTGGCAGAAACCGCCTGGACGCGATTCATAGCACTTCATGCCTTGTCCTGCCTCGGCTGAAGTTTGCGGCCAGATTTCCCTGTAGGCCTTATTGGCACGAATAATTTCAAAGTCAACATTTGTTATGCACAGGGGACTGAAGCTGTCCAGAACATTTTTCAGGGTGATGTTCGACTGTTTCAGTTCTTTCTCAGCCTGAATTCGTTCAGCAATTTCATTCTGCAGCGCTTCGTTTGTCTCTTTCAGTTGACCGGTTCTTTCTTGCACAAGTGACTCGAGATTTTTTCTATACTCTTCTATCTCGGTATGCACCTTCTGGACCCGATGAAAATAGATACCAAAGGCAAAAATAATTATGAAGATGGCTGAGTTGATCGCACCGCTGAACGGTGAGATCTGCTTCCATATGTCAGACATATCATTCAGCAGCAGAATCTGTTTGACCAGATGGCCGAATGACCTTGATATGGCAAAGAAAACAATGGCCAGGGTAAGCAGGAAAACATACTGGCGGAAAATATCATCAGTTTTTTGTTGTGACCATTTCCAGGAAGCGTGAGCGCAGAAAACGGCAATGCAAAGGGTCAGGGCCGACCCAAAGATATCGACAAGCACAACCGGCGTCCAGGAAACAGTCATTGCAGCCGCCTCCATTTCTGTAAAGCAAGAAGCAGAAATACAAAAGAGGGCACCAGCAGGAGATGATCAAGCCGGGTGAGGTAAAAAAAGGTGTCAAAGGAATCGGTGATAACAAACGCTGTAACCTGGGTGCCCTGCCTGATGAATCTTTCAGGGTTTACATTCTCTCTCATCCAGTGGCCGGAAAAGGTGAGGATATTCCACAGGATGATAAGCCAGAGAAAACTTTTGAACTCAAACCAACCCGATCCGGTTATGCGGTTATGGTACACCCGATACAACAGGTAGCTCATTCCGGAGATGAACAGGATATGTCCGACCTGATGTGATACCAGGCCTTCAGCCCCTCCATGCTGCTGGACAGCATAAACAGGGACTGCCCAGCTAAACAGGGAGAATGTCACAGAAAAACAAAGGGTTTTGAATATGGAAACTTTATGTCTCATGCTCATGGGGGCTGGACATTACTGTTGAGTGGTTGCGCTGCAATAAATTCCGTATAAGGAATTTTCAGTTAAATAAACGCGGCGATTTTTTTTACTGCCAGACCGGGTATATTCTAAAAGTCATAAGGACTACATGCAATATAACTATAATAATTTATTGCGTAGAATAATCAAGTATAACTGAGAATAGGGAAGAGATCGTGATACCAGCCGAAATTACTCTTTAAAGATTTAAAACTTTATCAGGAAACCAGCTGCTAACTAACCTTAGTTGAGACGGCAGTAGAGAAGAGAAGAGAAGGGGTCAAGTCTTTGCTTGAGAGCGCCGATTAAAACCGGCAAGTAGTAGGGACTGTAAGTGTCCTATGGTGAA
>PVMK01123712.1_pt1 | contig 28431 bp, 28 predicted proteins | sample 1853481 | NCBI WGS metagenome assembly PVMK01 (sample SAMN08533507, study PRJNA380276) | Marine sediment metagenome, whole genome shotgun sequencing project. | reverse complement strand
GTGGTTGGTCATCAGTACATAGGCGTGGATCAAACAATTATTGGTTGCTGCCGACTCGTGCAATGCTTCGAGATAAAGCGAGTAGTCCTGTTCGTGAAAAAACACGGCTTGGCGGTCGACGCCGCGTGTCATGACATGTTGCGGAATATTGGGGATGGAGTATCTGGATTGGCGCGGCATAGCCGGATTGTCTTGCGAATGTACCTATGCGATCCATGCTTAAAATTGTACTGAGTGTTAATTAATTCGGTTCGACCCCTATTACGCGACCCCTATTACGAAATTCGTAAATTGAACTTTTGGTAAATCTTTCAAGTTTTAGCGATATGTGAGAGTATCGACTCATCACATCCATTATTTTGAACGATTATCGAAAAAATAATGGATGTGATGAGTCAATACTCTCACATATCGCTAAAACTTGAAAGATTTACCAAGAGTTCAATTTATGAATTATGAGATTTCACAACCCTTTGATTTAAAAGGGTTTTTACGCCAGTAATTAGGGGTCGAACCGAATTAATCATCACTTAGTACATTTTTAAGCATGGATCGAATAGGTACATTCGCAAGACAAGTCGGCTATGCCGCGCCAATGCAGATACTTCATCCCAACATTCCGCAACATGTCATAACACGCGGCGTCGACCGGCAAGCCGTATTTTTTCACGAACAGGACTACTCGCTTTATCTCGAGGCACTGCAGGAGGCGGCAGCAACTAATAATTGTTTGATCCACGCCTATGTACTGATGACCAACCACGTGCATTTATTAGTCACTCCAGGGCGAGAAAGATCGTTACCGCTGATGATGCAAGCTATGGGACGAAACTACGTGCAGCGCTTGAATGTTCGGTACCGTCGTACGGGCACATTGTGGGAGGGACGTTACAAAGCCAGTCTGGTTCAGCACAGCAACTACTTGCTGACCTGCCAACGGTACATAGAGCTCAATCCAGTGCGTGCCCGCATGGTTGCAGCACCTGGGGAGTACCCGTACTCGAGCTACGCGCACCATGCGGCAGGATCTGATAACACTCTGATTACAGCGCACTCGTGTTATCTCGAACTGGCTGTTGATCCATCAGCAAGACAAAAGGCTTATAGAGCACTTTTCCACAACGTACTCGACGAAAAGTGTTTAGCCAGGATACGCAGGAGTACCAATGCTTGTGGCGTTATTGGCAATCATCTATTCAAAGAACAAATTGAAGCGATGTTGGGCCGAGCTGTGCCGACTGGCAAGCGTGGCAGGCCAAGGTTGGGCAATTGAAAAATCGGTTCGACCCCTATCTCCCGTGGATGGTACGGTTATCGAACGATCCGCTCTGTCTGCCGCAACTGATCCGTAAAATGAAGCCGATAACTGCACAGCTTAAGTTCCTGGCGAATCTGGATGGTCCGCTGGTCTACATCCCGTCGAAAGGCGGTGGTGACGAGACGGAACATGTCGGTAACTACGTGATGCGCGATGTGCCTATTCTCGACGGCCGCAGGATAACGGAGCCGTTGGATATCGATGTGCAGGGATTTCAGCTCGTGCGACAAGCGACGCAGGTTTCCGACTTCTACGATGATCACGAGGTTGGCTCGATTTACCACGACGAAGTTACAGCGCTACTGGTCGAGTCGCTGGGCGCCACCCGTGTCGAGATTTTCGACGATACGCGGCGCTCCTCATCGCAGGAAACGCAGTCCGCGAGAAACATCAGGGAGACAGCGTCGATCGTTCACAACGACTACACGGCACGGTCCGGCGTTAGGCGACTGAAAGATTGTTTTTCGGAACGGCCCGACGAGGCGAACGAACTACTGCAAAAACGATTCGCGATAGTGAACGTCTGGCGCTCCATTGCCGGAACCATTCGCAATCACCCTCTTGCGATGTGCGACGCGTCATCAATGAAGCCGGAGCACCTGGTGTCGGTGGAAAGGCGGGCCGAGGATCGCATCGGCGAATTGCAGGTTGCCCTCTACGATGCCGAGCAGAGCTGGTACTACTTTCCTGACATGCGCATGGACGAAGCACTGATATTCAAAACGTTCGATACCGAGGACGACGGCCGCACACGCTTCACCGTGCATACCTCGTTCGAAATCCCCGGCGTTGATGAGAGCGTGCCATCGAGGGAGAGTTTAGAGACCCGCTGTATCGTGTTTTTCGACTGAACTTACCGACACTCGGAAAATCGCGCCACACGTCGCCGGTCATTTCGCCAGGACACGTCATGACCTATACGGACGACCTGTTTTCAGCTTGACAGGGCAATTTTTTGATTTCCGGGCTGTCATCGCAAGCGATCATTCGAATTGAGATCGATGGCGACGACGCTTCGGAACTTGAGCGTTTCGATATGGGCGCACGCATCCGCAGTGTTACGCGAGGCCCTGACGGCGTATTGTGGGTGCTCGAAGATGATCGTGGCGATAGTCAGGGACGGATGCTGAAATTGACGCCGAGCAACTGAAGCGCGCATGTACGACAATAGTATCGCTGTGTGCGCTGATCGTTGCGCATGGATACGCGCTGGCCGATGATCGGCCAGGCGATGCGCTTCTGCCCGCGAAAGGCAGGTTCCTTGTAGCGACTGAGATCGGCGGCGGCATCTTTGCCGAAACGGTGATCCTGTTGCTGCATTACGACGAATCGGGTGCGATGGGATTCGTTGTTAATCGTCCAACGGGCGTCCAACCGAATGAAGTATTCGACGATGCCGTTCCCGCATACCAAGGGGCACTTTATTGGGGCGGTCCGGTAGCGATGGCGAGCGTTCGCGCCCTCTTACTCACGGACGACCCGCCCGCAGGCGCGCACAAGATTGTCGGGTCGATTCACGAAGTGACTTTTGACAATGCGATCGAGGAAGTTACGTCGAACCCGGACAGCGTCCGATTCTACATCGGTTATTCGGGCTGGGCGGCAGGCCAACTGGACCACGAACTGGCGCGTGGTGCGTGGCATGTACTACCAGCTTCGGATGAGGTCGTATTCGCCTCTGATCCGAAGCAGCTGTGGAAACGATTGTCGCCGGTACCCGAGTATCGTGCGTCGCTCAAAGCAAGGCCAACCGTCTCAGTCGACATTTTCCCATTCGGGAACGCAATCGAATTCGAACATTTCCGTACCAGGTTGCCATAGCCATGCACGTTCGAGCCGAACGGGTTCGCTGAACATGACCGGATCGGTTGCGACCATGCTGTAGTCCAATCGACTACCATCGTCTGCGACCCGAAACGTTTCGACAAAGCTGACCTGATCGGACAGCGGCGTTCCGAATGGATCGAAGTATTTCCAATCCACGTGGTTAGTCTCGACAATCAATGTGTCGCCATCCCAGCGCCCCACCGAGTATCCGACATTGGAAGGCGTCGGTTCCGGACGATCATCACTCAAGTAGATGACGCGTTTCACGTTGTATTCCAGGGTCTCGATATGCACCCGGTCCCCGCCGTCGGTGATCTCCATTGGCAGCGGGTCAAACATATGATGCGGCATTCCCGTCTGACATTCGTAATCCGGATTGTCACGCGGGGCATAGTAGTTAGCGAGCGTTTCACGGCCTGCTTCGGATAACGAATCCGCGTATTGCGCGGCAGGGGGCCGCGGACCGGTGCGCCGACCCCAGACCCTGAAAATCCCATTCGCTGACTCTTCGGCGGCCGCTGCGACTTCGGGGCTGACAGAATCACCGCGCGTACCGGCCGCGAATTGAACGTCGGACCAGCGCAGAGTGCGATCGCCACGGCTAACCATCTCCTCACCATTGGGTAAGAGTAGATGCACAACACCTATGGATTTCGCGTCGCGTCTCGAAATCACACCCGCCGCCTTTACTGGATCGCCAACTTTGAAATAGTCGCGATCAATGCCACCTCGTGCATAACTTTGCAGGCTGCCCGCTAACTCGAGTTCCCACTCCACGGACTCGCCATTTTCATCGACCACGGTCATCTTCAGGCGCGGGTGCGGGTTTCGCCACAAAACTCTGGAGATTTTCCCGTCGAGCTCAACGAGATTTTCGGCCAGATAGAGTTCCGGATTCGTATTGGCGCCATGATGTGCACTAGTGTTAACCGGAACGATCAGGCTGAACATCATTATTGCTGCGATCAGCCCGCCTGACGCTTGGAATGTTGCACTCATAACGCTAATTCCCTGTGGTGATAAGTGGCGTGGCGCGGCCTAAGCCGCTAGGTGAGGTCGGATCACGACAACCTGGTAATTTCAAAAGAAATAGTTGTAGCATCACGGCAAAATAAAGAAAGGGGCTGGGTAGAACCCGGTCCCTCACCGTTCATGCCGGACAAGGTGTTAACTATGTGTCCGGAACAAAGTGTAAACCATGTGGCCGGTTAACACCCTTTGGTATCTGGTGGCCAGGGGCGGACCGATTCGTGAAGCGAATCAGGACGCACGAAGTGCGCCCGAAGGGTGAGAATCGACCTAAGTCGATTCGAATCAATCGAACCACCGACACGCGGATTTTCAGTCCGCTAAGAGTTTGATTCAACTCTTATTTATCAACCAGTTACCGGGGCGTCCGTTGCTCTAGGTGCATGACTGTGCATAGCGATGCACAGCTGATACACGCGAATCTCACGCACGGCATTTATCGCTTGTAACGGTCGAATCGTGACCGGGCCCAGTTGGCGAGACATTGGTGGTCGTTCAGCCACGTCCTACGTACGGCATCGCCGTAGCCATGATCAGCATGTTCTGGATATTGGTCGCCAAAGGTAGGTCCGCCATACTCAAGACTGCATCTGCGACCTCATCAACGCTCATCATCGGTTCCTGCATGACGGTTCCGTTTGCCTGCAGCGCTTCAGACGCAACACCCGCAAGCAGTTGCGTCGCCGCATTTCCGATATCAATTTGGCCACAAGCGATATTGTACGGTCGGCCATCGAGCACGATCGATTTGGTTAGCCCATTAATTGCGTGCTTGGTTGTCGTGTAGCCGGCAGACTTCGGACGCGGTGCATGTGCGGAGATCGAACCGTTGTTAATGATTCGACCTCCCATCGGATCTTGCGCTTTCATATATCGGAACGCTTCGCGAGCGCACAGGAACGACCCATTCAGATTAATGTCGACGGCCGTCTCCCAGTCCGCAAGCGCAATTTCCTCGAAGGACGCGCTTTGCGGAAAAATGCCGGCGTTGTTGAATAGCACATCGATACGTCCGAAGTGTTTGGCAACTGCCGCGAACGCTGCCACAACATTTTGCTCGGAAGTAACATCTGCCGGTAATGCCATCGCTGATTCAGAAGCGGAAGACTGCGATATAGTTTCCTTGAGCGGTGACTGCCGACGTCCTAATAGCGCTACCTTGTCGCCGTTATCTAAAAATGCGAGTGCAACAGCCCGACCAATTCCGGAACCGGCTCCGGTAACAACGACCACTTTGGAATTATCGACGGATTTGGATTTCGAATCTTTTATCGTCTTTCTCCGTGATTATCAGCTGCTGAGACCCGCTGCGATTTTCTCAGCGACCATGATAGTTGGAATATGTGTGTTACCACTGGGTATCGATGGCATTACAGAGGCATCGGCGACCACCAATCCTCCAACCCCGTGAACACGTCCGTTGGAATCGACTACTGCATCCCTGTCGGCAGCATCGCCGATCCGGCAGGTACCGCATACATGACTCGCGGCAAATACATTGCTACGGATGAACTCCGACATAGCCTGTTCGTCGTCGAGTAGATTACGGGCCGGATACAAACCACAAGCTTGAGTCACCGCGTACTTCGCCAGTGTTGGAGATATCACGGATAGCATTGCCACTGTACGCGCTAAAAATCCGTTCAGCGAACTTCGGCGATTAAAGCGCACGAGGTCGCCGATGTTATGGGCGACCTGCGGTTCCAAATTAACCGCCTGGAATTCCGGTTCGCTCATCCATTCAATTGCCAAGCGGGCACTATCGGTTAGCCGCTCCAGGTCTCGTTCGTCATACAAACCGAATTCGATGCTTGGCCGACTGTCAGTTGCCTCACCAAGCGTTACGCGGCCACGGGAAAAAGGCCGCATCAATATCGGAATCATTGTGCCGATGCGCCCGGCCAGTGCATGCCAGGTTAGATAGCTGCGAGCGTACAAATTCATGTCCGAAGGTGGTGCGCCGGGAACGTCGGTTGACCAACGCAGATACGACATCCCAATCGGTCGCTCGCCCCGCGCCTCAATCGCCGCACGTTTCAGGAACGCAGTAATTAGCAACATCCAGTGGGTCTGCAAATTCTCTCCAACACCGGGCAAGTCCTTGACGATATTAATTCCTCTGCCAGCCAGCTGCGCGCTCGGGCCAATTCCGGAATGCATCAACAAGGTTGGCGAGCGTAGAGCGCCGGCACACACAATGGTATTTTCTGCGTTATGGCTCAGATTGCTGCCATCGTCCATAGTGACCTCGACGCCGATAACGCGACTCCCCTCCGTGATCAGCCGCGTAACTTCCGCGTTCGCGATCACTCGCAGGTTCGGCCGCTGCCGGACTTGCGTGCTCAGGTAGTCAAGACCCGCCGAGGATCGACGCGTCTCCGTTCGACTGATTGGGGCAACGCAATGACCATCGGCGAAATCACCGTTGGCGTCAGCTATCGTCGACCAGCCGTGGCGATTCGCCACCCGATCCAGGGCCAATGTGAAAGGCGTCCACTCCTCGCGCGATTGGCGTCGAATCTGGATCGGCCCTTCCCGGCCATGCAGAGGCCCGTCGAAGTCGGCGTCATTCTCAAGCTTGTTGAAGAAGGGCAAGACGTCCGCCCAAGCCCAGCCGCGAGCACCGCTTGTCTCCCACTCGTCATAGTCAGCTGGATGGCCGCGAACGGCCCACATCCCCATCACGGCGGTGCCGCCGCCGACCAAGCGACCCTGCGCAAGGATCAGGCCCGGACTGTCATCGCGAGTTCGCCAATGCACAGTCGTGTCCGGCCACATGTAATTCTTATTAAAGCTGGACATCGGAAATATGCTGCGGATGTCTGCCGGCGGCTGGTCAGCGACCACATCCATACCAGCCTCAATGAGCAGCACGCTCTCTCGACCCGACTGAGTGAGGCGGTTTGCCAGAACCGAGCCACCTGCTCCGGCGCCCACGATGATGTGGTCATAGATCATGTCTGAGATATTAACCTAAACAGCTATCTTGATTCTGGTGTCGATTGATTTTGAATAGCTCGTATCATTGTTCTAATAGCTCGCATCAGCTATAGCGTATCGCACGCAAGCTATCGGAATATCTTTTCCAAGATGCGGCGCGCCGGGGGGTAACATATACGCAAGCAAGAGAGGTTTCCAATGAAGATTTTTCATGCCGCACTGCATGTGCCGGACCTTGAGGCAGCGATCGAATCATATGGCCGCACAATGCAGCTGGACTTTCTGCCTCCCGTAACCAGGAACTATGCACGCCTGCAACAGAAAGAGCATGACGGGGTTTTCAAGGCGCGAATCAGCTACTCACGACAGGGACCGTTTTATATTGAACTCCTGGAATCCACGGGCCCCGGTATGTGGAGTGCTCCGGCTCTGGATCGCTTTCATCATTTCGGTATTTGGGCCGAAGACGCGCTTCAGGAAGCTCGTAAAATGGAGGCGAGCGGCTTCGAGTGGGAAGCAACGATACATGCGGACGACGGCAGCACCCCGGTGGTTTTTGTTCGCCGCAGCGACGTGCGCGTAGAAATCATCGACGAGTCTCGCAGACCTGCCCTCATGGACTGGATCGACGGCCGCGCTGATCGGCCGGGACCAGAATCGCCAGACAAATAAACAAGAAAACCAAAAAAGGAGAAATCGTATGCGTGATAGCAAAACGCTGACCAGCGCCGACGTCGACAAGATCATGCAGGCAGCGAGAGCCGAGGTGCAGGAAAATGACTGGGCTATGAGCATCGCCATTGTTGATCAATCCGGATTGATTTGGCGGGTCGAACGTACCGAGGGTGCTATTCCCGCGTCGCCCAAGATCGCAGAAGCCAAGGCAAGAACCGCTGCTCTGATGCGCGCACCAACGGGCGCGATAGAGGGCCGCGCCGCAGATCGCCTCGTTATGCTCGGCTTACCGGACTTGTTGCTGCTGCAGGGCGGCTTACCCATTTTCGCCGCAGACGATTGCGTGGGCGCTGTCGGCGTTTCAGGAGGGCTTTCCCCACAGGACGAACAGGTGGCCCGTGCAGGTATCGACGCGCTGGCTTAGTTGCTGAAGTGCTCGCCATATACGCGCTTCACAATATCAATCATCGCCTGACGCTCGGGAAAATCATATCCGTCGTCAGCTCGGGTAATCGCAACCGTCGGAAAGTTCTTTTCGAGTAGATCGAACGGCAAGATTACGATTTCGCCACGCTCCTCGTAGAAGCGCGCAATCCGGTGCGGCAACGTTCCGATATTGTTGCCCTCCTGGAGCATTTGCACGAGAATAAAAACTGATGCCGTCTCCATCACCCCGCGCGGTGGCGATGCCCCGCGAAGTACGAGGGACCTGATTATAAGGTCGCGACAGAAACTGCTGCTCGGTGGTAAGACCCATCTGAAATCGTCGAGCACAGATAACGCACAATCGGCATCGACGTTGCGCAACGGATGGTTGGGGCCGACCACAATGCTGGCCTTGTCTTGATAAATAACCTGATGTTCAAATGTGCTGGTCATCGCCGTCGGCACCAGACGACAAAAAGCGACATCCAACTCTCCGCACTGCAGCGCGGGCAGCAGCTTCGCATCGTGGCCGGTATCGGCTTCCACAATCATAGCTGGATAACGCTCGCGCAGAATCATAATCGCCCGCGCAAAGATGGGCGCGACAGCGGCGGAAAGCCCCACCCGCAGTTTTCCGGAATGACCAGCTCCCAATGCTTCCAACTCGGTGCGGACATGTTCGAGATTGACGAACATCATCCCGGCCCAGCGAATCATCGCTTCGCCGTATTTGTTGGCCTTCACACCGTAGCGCTGGCGCTCGAACAGCGGCACCCCGATCATGTCTTCGATCTCTCGCAGCAAAATGCTTGCGGCCGGCTGGCTAATGCCGATTTCTGTCGCAGCGCCCTGGATAGTCGGGCTGGCCGACAGACCATTCAATAACAAAACATGTTTTATTTTCAGTCGATTAATAATCCTGGACAAGGGTATTTTTAGACCAGGTTCGACGTATTCCGTTTGCGGATTCGCCACATCGACCGCGGTAAGGCGAGTTTCACCATCAACTTTCTTCAACATCCGACTGCCTCCCGACGCCTCAGCGCCATTATCAAGCTCTCAACAACCATCTTCTCGAATTGCGTGTCGGATGCCAAGTGCTTAAGACATCAATAAAATAGTTGGCTCTGAAACTACTTTTGCAGCATAAGCCCGTCTACTCGAGTCGCAACGGTTTACGATTCGTTTCGACGCCGAGCAAGCTGAACGCAATACCGGTTACGAGCGCACACAAGGCCAGTAACGCGAATCCAGGCAGGATCGCATCGCTGGTTGTAGTAGGCGAAATCACATTGCCAGTGCCGGCAGCCAACGCCAGGACGACGGGACCGATCAGTTTGCCAAGTCCGCTGGAGGCTTGCCCCAATCCTGATCCGAGTGCGGCGAGACGAACCGGGTACAGTTCTGCCGCATATGGCGCGTTGCTCGCCAGACCTCCGTCAAGCAAGAAAAAGGCAGCTATCAAGAATCCCAGAAATGTCCAAAGCGAGCCAGGAGCGGCAGTGAATCCCAAGCCGACACCGACCAGCATCGCCGCCCCGCCATAGCAGCACAAATAGGCCGCTTTCACCCGACCAACACGACTGGCGAAATACGCAAAGAACATTCGACCGGCGAGGCCGGCCAAACTGACGTAAAAGAAGTATCCCGCTGCTTCGGCTGGCGTCAGTCCCATAATATTCTTTAGAATCAGCGGTCCCCACAGGATTACTCCGGTGAAGGCAGCGAGGGGACCAATATAAGTAAAGACAACCAGCCAAAACAGTCGCTTCTCCGCGAACAGATCTCGGTACCTGGCCTTGCCGCGCGACGTGTCGAGCGGCGCATCCCAGTTGACTGACAACGCAGCCTCGTCACCGACCAATCTGGAGAGCGAACGCCGTGCATCCTCTAATCGACCATTCGCCGCCAGCCAGCGCGCGGACTCGGGCGCAACGATCGCAAGCGCAAGAGCAACAATGATCGGCGCGCCCCCGATTAAGGCGACCACGCGCCAGCCATACTCGGGCAAAAGAGCAGCCGATACCGCCGATGCCAACATGATCGCAACCGGCCCCGGGATGAATACGGCGGTAGACATGATTGTGCGATAGCGTGTTGGCACCAGTTCGACGACGAGCGCTATCAGCGCGGCGGCCGTGCCAGCATATCCAAAGCCGACCAGGAAACGCAAAAACGCGAATATCACCCAGTTACCATCCGGTATGAAGGCGATGGCACCGGCACTCAATGAGAACAGGGAACCACCACCTGCGATCGCCCATTTACGGCCAAAACGGTCCGCGAACCAGCCAATCGCTAATGCCCCGATAATCGCGCCGATGCCGAACGCAAGCAGAACGATCGAAGCCTGTCCGAACGTCAGTTCCCAGCGCGAGGTGATGTCCGCGAGCAAAAATGCGACCAGCACGAAATCGAAGACCTCGCAAACCAGCAAGAAGGCGATCAGAAAAAGAGTCGTCCAGTAAACCGGTGATAAATTGCCACCGTCAATTGCATCAGCAATTTCTTGACCGAGATCTTTTTGCACCTACGGCACGCGCACAAGTTTGCGCATCGTTCGCAGGGTGTCGGGGAGGTCCTGACCCGGGAAAAACTGCGGCCATCCCGCGTAACTTACTTCACCGAGATAGATGTTGCCGAGCGAATCCAAGCCGATTCCGTGCGGCGCAACGAACTGATTCGTCTCCAGACCCGCCACTTCGTCGCCGATCCGCGCAACGATGCTGCCGTCTGCTGCGACCACGCTTATCCGCGGACCGAGATTCGGAAACGTAATGTTGGCAGCGAGCGATGGCCCGAGTTCGCCGACATAGAACAGTGGGTTCGTGCCATTGGTTTTGCACAGCGCACATGGCCGGTGTAGCGAATGCCATTGCGTTTCGAATTTTCCGTCGCCGTTGAAAACCTGCACGCGATGATTCTCACGATCGGCAACGTACAGCCAGCCGTCCGCATCGCTGACAATGTTGTGAGGAAAATTGAATTCGCCGGGAGAGATGCCGGGTCCACCCCAGGAAAATAACAGTTTGCCATTGGGAGAGTACTTGTGAACGCGGGCGTTGCCATAGCCGTCCGAGACATAGATATCACCGCCAGGAGACAATGCCGTATGCGTACACTTGTTGAATGGCAGGCCGCTCATCATCGGCTCAGGCTCGCCGGGAAGGCCTATCCTGAGTAATTCCTTACCCTCGGGCGTGAAGGTCCTTACCACGTGAGCACCATCGTCAGTGCAATAAATCGTTCCATCGGGGCCAATATCGATGCCGTGGGGACGAATGAATTGACCTTCTCCCCAATGCCGCAACAGATTTCCGGCGCTATCGAAAACCAGCAGTGGGCGCTCACCGCGCGTAAACAGGTAGATTTCATCCTTATCGCTGACCGCAACCCCGGCCACATCGCCGAGCACCCAGCCTGCTGGCAGCGTCGGCCAGGACTCGATCGAGTACCTATAGTCTCCGGAACCTATAATCAGGGCCGTCTCCATTCTAAGCTTCGCCCCTTTACGGAAGGACTCATGAGCTAGACATGATAACCGCCCGTCGGCGGTCCGGTGAATTTTTCGAAACGCTGCTTAAGGTCCGCAACTGTATCTCTGTCCGTCATGAACTCCAGGAGACCATCGGCCAGCGTACATTCCGAAAGCGGCTTTAGATCCGCGGGTATCGCAATGTCGTGACGCGGCGACCAGGATCCAAGGGCGTTTACTCTAGCCTGCTGGGCTGGCCGCAAATACCAGTCGATATACAGCGCCGCAGCATTTGGGTTAGGTGAGCCGGCGAGAATTCCGGCGCTCTGCGGCCAAACTGGCATCGGATCCTCATCGGCGATGGCAAGCTCAACAGGCTGTCCTGCTACTCTTTCATCTGAGGCGAGCTTGTTGATCGCATCAAAGGTGACCGCGTATTGCCCTTCCCCGATCATCTTCGTCACACCGACATGACCAAAAACGAAACGCGGTTCATTCGCCATCAAGCTCGGCATGAAGTCCCACCCGTACTTGTCGACGATAGTACTCATGAGATAGAGAACAACTTCATCCGCGCTTGGATAGCCAATGATGATTTGGCCGCGCCAACGCGGATCGAGGAAATCCGTGGCCTTCGCGGGTGGGCGGTCGGTACCGAGCAGATCAGTATTGTACGCATATAGAACCGACAAGACCTGGACACCAACATAGAAGCCTTCGTCGTCCTTAAATTCCGGCGCGATGGCGCCAAACTCATCGGAATTGATTACGGTGAGCGCGCCGTCTGCCTTCCAGCGGACAAAGTCTTGCAGCGTCTGAAGAATTGCAATATCAGCCTGAAGCCGACCGTTTGCGCGTTGCTGATCAATACTATCGACGAGGTCGACGCTCGGACCATTCCGAATTTCTACCGCTATGCCCGGATATTCGCCTTCAAACAAGCGAGCCCACGGTTCGGAAAAACTCAGCGGACCCGCCACATAGAGTGACAGTCCGCCTTCTTTTTGCGCGTTGCTATACAACTCCTCAATGGACTCGTGCACAACTACACTGAAGTCGTTGACCCGGCCGCCGCTGGGTCGACTTCGGCAACGCGCTTTATAATGTCCGGATGGAAGAAAAACTGGGCCTGCACGTTGCCGGGGTTGATACCGGCAAGATACGCGTCCTCATCACTGATGTTTTTGGCGTCGTGGTAAATCCCGCCTGGAACCACCATCACGTCCCAGGGATCGAGAATCACCTTACCGCCGTTAGGCGTCGTTATCTCCCATTTCCCCGACAGAATGAGGAGCATCTCCCAGTTGCTGTGCTTGTGCTGCGCGAAGCCCTTGCCAGGTGGAACGCAGATATACATGACATTGATGTCGTGCCCCTCGGTGAGCTTCATGGCATCGCCTTCGGCGCGCTCTTCGGCGCGCCCGACAACTGGTAGCCGCGACCGCTGGTATTCGGGCAAGCGCGTATCTGGAGCAGACACGGTCGCTGGCACAAGTGTGGCGAAGCGCGCAACGTAAGGTTCTAGATCGGTGGGAGTGGCGCCTTGGCTCCCGTCATGGTCCGTTATAGCTTCCACAGCAAACATCCTCAGGCTGATTTGTTGAAACACGATTTTCGTGACGCTTCAATATATGGAAAGCCTGCGACTGTCGTACGCTCCAGTGCCTATATCTTGATGAGAATTTCTTATAGCTCTGTGGTCCAGTCCTTGTGCAGTGCTAGTATTCGGCTTTCCAACTCGATCGCTAGAGGACGCCGTAATGTCGGGATTGGACCTGGGACTGGAGGGGCGCACGGCCCTGGTGTGTGGTTCAAGCGCCGGCCTCGGGCTTGCGTGTGCGAAAGCGCTCGCCGCAGCCGGTGCCAGCATTGTTTTGAACGGCCGACAAGAAGGCCCGCTGCTCGAAGCCGCGCAGGCAATGAACGAAAGCGCGCATGCGGAGGTCAGCTTTGTGGTCGGAGACGTCACGACGACAGAGGGTCGCGAGGGTATTCTTGCCGCCTGTCCGTCTCCTGACATACTTGTAAACAATGCCGCTGGCCCTCCGACCGGTGACTTTCGCGAATTCGATGAGCTTGCCTGGCAAGACGCTCTGCGCGTCAGCATGATCAGTCCCATCATGCTCATCCGCTCGGTCATAGACCCCATGATCGAGCAGGAGTGGGGCCGAATTATCAACATCACCTCGAGTGCCGTTAAATCACCGCTGCCACTGCTCGGACTTTCCAATGGAGCGCGTAGCGGTTTGACTGGCTTCATCGCCGGCCTCGCCCGCGAAGTCGCAATCCACGGCGTGACAATCAACAACCTGCTGCCTGGACGCATGCAAACTGGCAGGCTGGATGCCTATATCAGCAGTGTCGCTGCGACCCGCGGAATTAGCTTTGATGAAGCCGCCGCTCACATGTCCGCCAGCAACCCAATGAAGCGATTTGGCAGGCCCGAAGAGCTTGGCGCTTTTTGTGCCTTCCTCTGCAGTCAACAGGCGGCCTACATGACAGGGCAAAATATTTTGATCGACGGCGGCGAATACACAGGACCTTAACCAGGAGCTATCGAATGGCAAAAGGATATTGGATCGCACACATCGATGTAACAGACATGGAAGGGTTTCGCGATTACATCCCGATGAGTACGCGAGCGGTCGAAGAATCCGGCGGGCGTTTTCTAGTGCGCGGCGGATCGGCCAAATCGGCAGAGGGCGATATGCGCCCGCGCCACGTTGTCATCGAGTTTCCGAGCTACGAGATCGCCCTGAAGTGCTATCGCTCGCAGCAGTACGCAGCCGCCAGGACGGTGCGCCAGGCACACTCCGCGGCGGATCTAACGATTGTCGAAGGTTTCGCGTGATAGCCGCAAGCGTTTTCATTGACGATCGCCGGCCAGCCTCGTCCGTCAATTGACCACCGGCTCGCGGAAAGTGCGTTCTTCGTTGAACTCCATATCGGCCTGCGAAGAATCATCAGCGCAATGAGCGTAACGGGCTATATTTTTCCACCGCGAGCCGCTCATATCAGGCCGGCGTTGCGCAAGATAGATCAACTTGGGCTGCATCGCTAAATGGCACATCAATTCGAGGGAAACGAGTATACCGGTCGACATCAGCCGTTGTTCGTACCGCTGCAATGCAATGGGATCCAGCTTAAGAATCGCATTGTCATGGCGCCCATGACACGCGAGCAAGCGCCAAACGGTATTCCAACGGACGCCATGGCTCGCTACTACAGCCGGCGCGCCGCTGGTGGCGCAGGCCTGATCATCACCGAGGGATCGCCTCCTAATTTGGCCGGCGCTTTTGGATCGACGGTACCGCGCTTGTATGGCGCGGACGCACTTAGCGAGTGGCGCAATGTTGTCGCCGCAGTGCATGAGAACGACAGCGCCATCATGGCGCAGATCTGGCACGTAGGTGCATTCGAACCGTCATTCGTTGGCATGCAGGACAGTTTCGATACGAAGCTCGAGAGATTCAGCCCTTCCGGGCTCGCTGGTCCGGACCGACCTTACGGTAAGGCAATGAAACAGGTCGATATTGAATCCACAATCGATGCATACGCCGACGCCGCTGCATCCGCACAGCAAGTGGGATTCGATGGCATCGAGATTCACGCTGCGCACGGCTATTTGATTGACCAGTTTTTTTGGGGCGCGACGAACCAGCGTACAGATCGTTACGGCGGCGAATTATCAAACCGGGCACGATTTGCTACCGAATTAATAGTCGCATGCCGGCGCCGCTGCGGTCCTGCATTTCCCATTTCGTTTCGGTTTTCGCAATGGAAGCAATTGGACTATGGCGCACAAATTGTAGCTTCGCCAAAAGAACTGGAGACGCTACTGCGCCCGCTCGCTGACGTGGGAGTAACGATGTTTCATTGCTCCACACGGCGCTTCTGGGAACCGGCCTTCGCGGGCAGCGAACGAAGCCTTGCCGCCTGGACGCGGCATCTGCTCGGGCTGCCCGTAATTGCCGTCGGTTCGGTTACGCTTGGCAACGACTTCAAGTCAGAACAAGGCAAAATTCGCGCCGAAGCTGCACCACAACAAATTGAGCTCATTGATCAATGTATCGAACGCGGGGATTTCGACCTGATCGCCATTGGGCGAGCGCTGCTCGCCAATTCCGACTGGGCACATATCGTCCGCGACGGGCGACTGGACGACCTGAAGGCTTTCGAAAAAAAGATGATTGAGCAATTACTTTAGCAAGAGGATGGTACTTTGTCTGCTGTGATCCGATCAGTTTTTTTCTTGTATATCTGTGCGTTTCTCGTGCCGTCGGCCGCGGCTCAGGTGCTCGAGTCGGTAGACCCGGCCGTTGCCGGATTCGATCCAGCTCGACTTTCGCGAATAGATACCGCGATCGAGGCCGCCGTCGAGGCCAATGAAATTCCGGGTGCGGTCGCGATGATAGTTCGCGACGGCGCCGTCGTCTATTTCAAGCGTTTCGGCTACGCCGATGTCGCTGACCGCAGACCTATGAGGAAGGACTCGATCTTTCGTATCGCATCGATGACCAAGGCGATTACGACCGTGAGCGTTTTGCAGTTGTACGAACGTGGTCATTTTCTGCTTAGCGATCCGGTATCTGACTTTATCCCCGAATTTGCCAATCCGCGCATCGTAGTCAAGGTGGACGACGACGGAAAAATCATCGAAACCAGGCCCGCGAACAAGAAGATTCGAATCATTGACTTATTGACGCATTCCTCTGGTATCGCCTACTCCTTCCTGCCCAGTATGACTAGCAGAGCCTATGTCAGGGCCGGCATCATTGATGGCGTGACCTCTAAGCCATTGGTTCTTGAAGATAATATTAAGCGCATTGCCGGGCAGCCACTGGAGTTCGAGCCAGCGTCCGCTTACAGATACGGATTGAGTTCGGACGTTCTTGGATACCTGGTGGAGGTGGTTTCGGGCCAGACGCTGGACGATTTCTTCAGCGCTGAAATACTTGAACCGCTTGGCATGGTCGACACGTTTTTTTACCTGCCAGACGCAAAAGCCGATCGGCTCGTTACGCTTTACGCCGACGTAAACGGGAACGGTATATCTGCTGCGACTGCCGATGACGTCGATATTATTATCGATAACGCGAATTACCCGGTCGAGGGCGCGAAGACATTTTTTTCCGGCGGTGCGGGGCTGAGCTCAACTGCTGTTGACTATGCCCGCTTTCTACAAATGTTGCTCAACGAAGGCGAACTGGACGGAGTACGCGTCCTAAGCCGCAAGTCTGTTGAGCTCATGACAACAAGCCGCATCGACATGGACGGTGATGGCGATCCGGATTTTGCAATGGGATTCAGGGTATACGATGACCTCGGCGAACACACGGAGTTGGCTTCGCCAAAGAGCATTTACTGGGGCGGTGCCTTTCACACTTATTACTGGGTTGACCCGCAAGAGCGACTGATTGGTATTTTCATGTCACAAGTACGGCCGGCGAATACCACGGTCGCGAAGCGATTTAGTGCACTAATGTATCAGGCACTTCGATAGTCACGATCTACGAACTGGAGAGACATTCATGCGCACGATAGAAAATATGTCAGTTCTCATCACGGGAGGAGGTTCAGGCATTGGTGAGGGCATTGCCCGTCATTTTGCAGGGCGTGGTGCCAGGGTGACTATCAGCGGTCGTCGTGCTGACAAGATCGGTAGAGTCGCCGAGTCAATTGGTCCCGCCTGCGCGGCAGTTGCGGGCGACGTTACCTCGGCTAAAGATCGCGAGCGCATGCTGCATGCCGCGATCGAGCACGGTGGCAAGCTGGATGTGCTCGTAAACAACGCGGCAAACATGTACCGGCAACCGGTCGACGCCTATACCGAAGATGTCCTGAGAGACGCATTTGAAACCAATGTGATTTCTTCCATGATGCTTGCAAGTGCTGCGATACCGCATCTTGAAAAGACGGAGGGGGCCATAGTGTTCATGGGATCGACACATACTCGTAGAGCTTTTCCGGGAGCCTCTCCCTACGCTACGACGAAAGCGGCTGTTGAGGGTCTCACCAAAGTCATGGCCGCCGAGCTGGGCCCAAGGAAAATCCGCGTTTCCTGCATACTGCCAGGCGCGGTCAGCACCGAACTCAATATTCGTGCCGGATTGATCAGTGAGGATGAGGCAGATCAATTTTACGGTGGGGTGGCGTCATTGCATGCTCTGGGGCGCGTCGGTACCTGCGAAGAGATAGCAGAATCGGTGGAACATCTTGCACGCGCGGAGTGGATAACCGGCGTGGCGTTGGAGGTGGACGGCGGTATTGGCCTCGGCGTGTCACATCTTTAATGCACCCGACGCAGCATCCCTATCGCTGGCTGATGCTGTTCGGTGCATCGCTTGTCTATGCCTGTTTCGGTGCGGTAATGGCCGCGATGGCGGTACTGGTCAAACCGATCAGCGAATCTCTTAGCCTAAATCCCTTACAGATGGGCACCATCCTTGGCGCCTGGCAATTCGTCTATTTATTCGCCTCAATACCAACCGGCGCCGTACTGGACCGTTTCGGGCTTCGCCCATGCCTGTTGCTGGCCGGACTGATACTCGCTGCGTCCGCCGCTCTGCGTGTCGTCGCCGACGGTTATTTTGGCCTGTTGTTCGCGGTAATGCTTTTTGGTCTCGGCGGTCCACTGATATCGCTTGGTGCACCGAAGCTCGTCAGCTGTTGGTTCGCCGGTTCAGAACGCGGCCTGGCGATGGGCATATATATGAGTAGCAGCGGAATCGGGGCTCTGCTCGCTACGGTGCTGACGAACAGCACCATTATGCCGTTGGTTGGCGAAGACTGGCACGCAGCATTTCGCGTATATGCGCTGGTCACGCTGATCAGTGTCGCGGTCTGGCTCGGCATCGCCAGTCATCCAAACAGCAGGATGGGCAACGATACTTTCTCCGGTAAGGTCGAAAGACTGGACTTCAGTGTATTCAAGAAACTACTGGCGCACCCGGAGCTTCGCGTCATCATGTTGATGGCATTCGCAATGTTTTTCTTCATTCATTCGATGAATTCGTGGTTGCCGGAAGTGCTTCGGGGCAAGGGTCTGAGCCTGGTCGAGGCTGGTTACTGGGCAGGACTGCCAACGATCGTCGCTATCGTCGCGGCTACGCTTGTCACCCGCCTTGCCTTCCCACACCGACGCCTCCCGATTCTGGCCGTGGTCGCCATAATCGCCATCGCGTCTGTGATGTTTTTGGAAATACAGCCACTAGTGTTGCTGTCGTTTTCCCTGGCAGGTCAGGGGATTGCCCGCAGCTGCCTGGTGCCGATTGCCTTGTTGATGCTGATGGAAAGCAAAGCGCTAAACGGAAACTCAATGGGGGCGGCAAGCGGACTGTTCTTTACGGCTGGCCAGGTTGGCGGCGTGCTCGGCCCCTTGCTCTGCGGCCTCGCGATCAGTGCAACCGGAAACTACAATACACCGCTTTGGATCATGGGGCTTTCAATGCTGTTGTTGTTAGCCCTGCTTCCCTTCAATACTCGATCGCGATAGCTAACACATCGTCAATTGTTTTGTGACTGACTCCCGTAGGCATCCGGATAACGACCTAATGCCAGCACAAGCAATCCGCCAAGCGCGAACAACCCCGCAGATACATAGAAGCCCAAATCATAATTCGATGTCACGTCGTATACGCGTGCAAACAACATCGGTGCTGTTCCTGAGCAGATCGCCAGCGACATGAACAAGATGGAATAAATCTTGGCATAGTGTTTTAAGCCGAAGTACCGAGCCGCCAAAAAGGCCATTAGATCGAGTTCGGCACCCGCAGCAAAACCAATGAGTGCCGCAGCCACACTGGCCCAGGCGAAACCTTGCACTTGCAGCAGCATCAGGGAACCGATGACCGGCAGGCACATTGAGAAAAAAGCTACTCCGGGCGCCCAAAACTTATCCATCAGGTAACCGACTACCACGCGACCGAGTATTATTGATCCGCCGAAGAAGCTGAGAACAGATGCGGCCTCGCTGGAAGTCATTCCTGAATCCGTCATCGCAGGAATGAGATTAGGACTGATGCCCGAAAAAGCCATGTATGCCGCAAAAATGGAGATCAGCAAGACCCAAAACTTGAAGCTTCTAAATGCTTCCGCAAGCGACATGCCGCTCGCAGTCGCCAAAGGCGACGTCACATCATCGTTCGACTTCTCATTGGGCTTGAAACCGAAGAATATGAATGGGCCGGCGAACAACAGGGGCAACAGAGCCAGCCCTACGTAGGCGGTGCGCCAACCATAGTCTTCGACCAGCCAGGTGACGAAATGCGGTACTACCATCGCGCAAATGCCAGTGCCGGTCAGTGTCAGGCCAAGCGCCAGCCCTCGCCGCTCGAAAAAATTCGTAGCAATTGCCCGGGTCCATGTCACCGGAATAGTGCCTGCCCCGAGCAACGCCATCGTGCCGTAAGCGAGGTACAATATCCACAGCTCGCCGTTCATTGAGGCAGCGATGAAAAAACCTGAACTGAGACCAACGAGACCTGGCAACGCCAGGGCTCGAGCACCAAATCGATCGCAAAGCCAACCGATCACCGGCGCGGTCAGTGCACCGAGACCGGAACTGAAAAAGATCGCCGCCTGAAACTCGGTACGGCTCCAACCGAATTCAGAAGTTACCGGAACAACCAGCGCTCCAATTGAGTAGTACGGCAAGACAATCGTGCTGCAAATAACCCCCGTGCAGGCGCACATTATCAGAACCCATCCGCGACGTAGTTCGCCGTGCTCTTGCATCATTAGATTACCTGAAAAAGAAAAGGCCGCCGCGACGAGTCGCGGCGGCCTCAAATAGTACCTGTTTTGCTTAATATGCGGTTAGAAATTCCAGGTAACGTCTGCGCCATAGGCTGTACCTTGGCCACCGAACTGTTGTTGATTGAATGCCGAACTGATGATGTCCCCGTAATTTTCCTCGGCAACATTTCGCCCCCAAATCGACACGCGCAGGCTATCCTTTACATAGCGCAAGCTCAAATCGAGAAGTGCGAAATCATCAATAAATCGTTCCGGGCGATTCGTCACATCCGTCGGGAATCCATCGCGGTAGGCGTACTGCACACGAAATATCAAGTCACCGCCACCGCCGAGACCCCAACGATAATCACCCACCAAGGTGTATTCGAATTCAGGAATTCGTTCGAATTTCAGTAGTACCGCAAGAGCTTCGTCCTCGGGGGTTAGTCCGTTCTCTTGATCCATTTCCAGACCAGTGAATTTGTCAAATTGGGGATCGATCCAACCAAAACTGCCTCGCAACGTCAAAGCATCGGTCGCTATCCACGTCAACTCCACTTCGACACCGGGTATGGTGGCTTCCGCAGCATTTCTGAGCAGCTGTACCGGGACACCGCCGATATCGCCGTTTGTTATGCGCTGAATTTCATCATACTTCGTGTAGAATACAGCGATGTTTGCACGCAGCGTGTCATCGAGGAAATCGCCTTTCATGCCGATTTCAACCTGGTCGGACTGCTCGGGATCGGCAGGCCCGAGAGCTACAGCACTCGGCGCGCGCGCATTGAAGTTGCCGCTGCGATAACCGCGGGTCCAGGTCAGGTAGTACAGCAGATCCTCATGCGGTCGCAACTCGAGCCCCAGGCGTGGCGCAGTATTACTCCAGGACTCACCGGCCAGATCTCTGTTCGTCGCACAACCGGTGAAGCCTGGCCCTGCACATCCTTGAAGTCGTGAAACGTCGATATCCTTGTCCTCTTCCGTATACCGCACACCAACCGAAGCCGTCCATTTGTCCGCTAATGCGAAGCGCAGATTGCCAAACACGGCCGTAGAAGACTGATCTTGTGTCCAGTCTGAGCGAATATAGTTTAAGGGGAGGTGCGATGGCGGATCTCGACCCGCGGTCAGTCCCGTGAATTCACGCTGTTCAATCACCGACATATCTGATTCCATGTAGAACAGTCCGAGCAACAGGTCGACCTTATCGGTAAGGTCAGTAATGTAGCGAAATTCTTGTGAAAACTGCGATGCAGATTCCTTATTCTCTGGAAAATGAATTAACGTAAACGGGGTGCCATCGACGTCAATGCTATTAAGCATGTCCAGATCCCGCCAGCCCGTAATTGATGTGATGGTACCGGCACCCACATCCCAGTCCGCGTCAACAACAACCTGCGTGAATTCGAGTTCGCCCAGGCCGACAAGGTCGTGATTAACCTCGAACTGATCCGTCGGCGGTGTGTAACCGAAACTCAGTGAGCATTGGCGGGTCCGGAGATCAGGGTCGAGATAGGCCTGCGTCGAGCCAGCGCCACCATCATCTTTGTAGTACTGCATAAACAAGGTCAGATTAAACGAATCACTGGGCTCAAACGTAATAGTCGGTTTGATGAATATGCTGCTCTGATTCGCTTGCTGCTGCGTGGGGGTGCCTGGCTCTGTGCCCGATGGATTGTACAGCGCCGGTACAAACGTTCCGCCATTTTTATCCTCAAAATAGCCGTCAAATTCGTAATACTTCATCGCCAGTTTCGCGCGAACTGTATCGCCCAAGCTGCCCTGAATTGTGAATTCGGCACCTAACATTCCATCCGAACCAGCTGCGAGCTTGACGCGCCCGTTAAAATCTTTTGTCGGCTTGCCGGTGCGCAATGCCACGGCCCCGCCAGTGGAGTTGCGACCGAAGAACACACCCTGTGGACCGCGCAGCACTTCCACGGTTTCGACATCGAATAAATCAAGTTGAGCGCCAATCTGCGATGCAAGGACTATGCCGTCCGAGAAAATATTAACGGCGGGGTCGATTGACCGGATACTGTTGGCGCCAGCACCGACGCCTCGTATCGACAAGGTGGCGAATCCGGGGAAAGTACTAACAGCCTGTAGTTGGACGTTAGGCACTAGAAAACCGAGATCCGTAATATCGAGAATAGACGCATTTTCGATCATTTCGGCTGTTATCGGCGTCACAGAAAACGGCACATCCTGAGCCGACTCTTCGCGCTTTGTTGTGGTGACAATAATTTCGTCCAACACGGTGCGCTGATCCGAGTCCTCCTGACCCAATACCGGCGTCGTAAAGGACACCGCCACAAATGCACAAGCAAGTAGTCTAAGAATTTTCATATCTCCCCCTCCGGTTACTGTCGGCGTACGCGGCACGAGATCAGCCAGCGCTCCATTTCCTCTATCATATGCGAACACAATTAATAGGAATGCCCCGCAGTCCATATACCTTGTCTTGATTCTATTATAACTACGATGGTACTAAGCCTTGTATAGTTCCCGAGATTTTCTGGGCGTACTGGTTTCAGTAGAAACTTTAGTTATTGCTTCATGGAATATTGCGATCAACCCAGTTCCATTCTGTCCCCTCAAATCCGTCGACCAGCGTTACCTCGACACGACGATGGTAAATCAACCATTCGCCATCCGTATGGCACAGGCGGTCGAGGTAGCGCAGACATACGATATGAAATTCGCCAGACGGTAGCTCATGCCAAGTCGTCATATAACTCGTCGTTTTGGCACCATCATCCTGTAGACGGATTCGCACTTGACCCAGTTGATGGTGCGTCCGACGAAATTTACTTTGACCCGTCGCGATACGTTTTGCGATGCTCGCTCGCCCCGTGGTCTCACCGCCACGGCCTGCGCCGTAATCCGTCACCGCATCCTCGCTGAAACACTGCGCGACCCCATCAATATCATACTCATCCAGTCGTTCACAATAACGCGCCAGCAGGTCGCGAATTTTTTCGCACTCCCAGGCTTTATCACTCTTTGTTGTCATCGCCTGCAGCTGCTGCCAATTGCGCCTTGTAACTCGCGAGATCGAAATAGTCGCGCCACTGAAAAATTTTGTCGTCGACTATCTCAAACACACCCATCACCGGAAGCGCGACCGGCGCACCATTGATGACGAAATTGTCGACACGCTCTGTAAGAACGGTATTGCCTACGCTGGCGATATTGATTGTCTGCCAGTCGACTGCCTCAAACCGCCAGGCACTGTGCAAATACTCACGCACTGTTTCACGTCCCTGCAACGCCGCCATCGGAATATTGTGATACGTCACGTCACGATGCAGTGCGTTTATGATGGCCTCGAAGTCCATTCTATTCCACGCGTCTATGAATTTTTCAACAATCGCCTGCGAGCTCGGCTCAGGCATGGGTCAACCCCAGTGCAAGTCCGCCGTCCACATCAATCAGTGCGCCAGTCGTCCACTCAGAACAGATCAGGTACGCGATAGCCTCGGCAATTTCTTCTACTGTTCCTAGTCGCTTGAGCGGCTGCATCTCGACGACCGCTTCGAGACGTTCTTTCGCCTCCGCATCTGTTACAAAACCGGAACGCTGATTAATCTCCGTGAGGACGGCGCCAGAGACAACGCAATTGACACGAATGTTCTTTGCTCCGAGTTCCGCGGCGAGCACGCGTGCCAACGTTTCGACCGCACCTTTTGTCGAGGCATAAGCTGAAGCTCCCGGGAATGCGCGGCGATTATGTGTCGAGCCCATGAATATCACCGCGCCTTTGCGCTCTGACAAATGCCCGGTGCAAAGCCCTGTCAACAGCATTGCGGAAATCACATTCGTATGAAAAATGTCCAGCAGTTTTTGTTCGTCGAGTTCCTCCAGGAAGCCTCGGTACATATTGCCGGCGTTATTGAGTAGCGCATCGAGACCACCGCCGTACTCTACCGCCGCCGCAACGAGGCGCCGTCGGTCGGCTTCGTTGGTGATGTCAGCTTGCACAGCGTGGCAGCCAGGTCCAATCGCCGCAGCGACCGCAGCAACTTTTTCTTTGCGCCGGCCGCAGATTGTTACTCGCGCGCCGCGATCGCAGAAATACTTCGCAGAGCCGGCGCCCAGTCCGGACCCCCCTCCTGTAATTAGAATCGACATTCCCTCGATGTCTCTCATCAGCACGTCTCCCTCAGCAACCACCGGGCCGCCTGTTGCAACAACTGGCGATGTTGCGGGTGATTGACAGAGGCCGCGTCATGACCGAGTGCATCATATACAACCCTGCCCGCACCAAAATTGCGCGCCCACACCACCGGTTGCAAGCCCGTTCCTGCCGCACACTCGCCCACGAGCAAGGGCTCGACATCGGGCTCGAGCGTCAAACCGTGATAGATCTCGTCATGCAGCGCAAACTCGGTCAATCCATCACTCACCGGATGTTGAATCGATGTCGGCCGGACGGCCACCTGTCCCAGCGGCGGATGGTGAGACTGACCCCAGCGCCATTTACCACCAAGCAACTCACCCCATTGCGGCCAGTTGTCGAAACATATGCTTGCCGTATGCAGTCCAAACAGCGCACCGCCCGATGCGACGAAGCGTGTCAGGCCATCCTGTGATTCCTGTGACATTTGATAAGCCCATTCAGCACGATATGGCTCGTACTTGTCCGCCGTCATCATGCCCCATCGCAGTGCGTTAACCGTGACTATACTGTGCTCACCCTGCGCCAGCGCTGCGATGCCGGCGTCGACATCCTCAGTAATCTCGGACTCGATTCCGATGTCGCCAAAAATTTCCTTCACCGCGTGCGACGTTTCTGCATACGGGTGAAAAATTCCGCCGCTGATGATCAGATTCCTGTGCACGGATCCGGCCCTCTGTCTACGCGCGCGGAATCTGCATCAACACACTATCGAGAATGCCGCCGTCTACTGTTATGTTTTCGCCAGATATGTAACTCGAGGCATCGGATGCCAGAAACATAGCGCAGTTAGCAATATCGTCGGCGGTACCGAGCCGTTTCACAGGTACCGCATTGGAGCGCATGTCCCGAATCTTCTGGACTTTATAGAACGGTGTAGACATGCCGGAATCGATGAAGCCCGGGGCAATTGAGTTGACACGAATGTTGTACTCGCCCCACTCCATTGCCATCTGTTTGGTCAGCGCCACGACGCCTGCCTTGGCCGCGGCGTAGGCCCCACAAGACGGAGATGGATTGAACGCGTTGATCGACGCAAGATTAATAATGCTCCCGCCGTCGGCGGCTTTCATGCGTTGCGCAACGGCTCGTGCAACGATAAATACGCTGTTGAGGTTAATATCGGTTACGAGTCGAAAATCCTCAATGCTCTGCTCCAGCAGCGGCCCGATCCGCACAATACCGGCATTGTTGATCAGAACGGTCGGCGTATCACCAAGCCGTTCCAGGGCCTTGTCGACCGCATCAACGTCCGTAACATCAGCTTCGAGCGCGACGCCGCCGATCTTGTCCGCGACCGCCTGTGCTTCGTCCAACTTTAGGTCCAGCACGCCAACCCGATAGCCACATTTCGCAGCGTGCTCTGCCATGCAGGCCCCGAGGCCATGCGCAGCGCCTGTTATTAACGCAGTTTCCATAGACGAACCTCCTATTTTTTTTCTTCGGCTGCAGTCCGCGCGCGATCGAAAACGATCGGATATTGCGCCAGATCACTGTTGCGCAAAGCATCCTGCGCATCTTTGTATTTGCAGATATTGATCGTTTTCATGTAGAGAACAAGATCGGGTATTCAGCCCAGGTTTCACGTGCGATTGTCGGGTCGATATGGCCTGAGCGCGCCGGGTCCTTAGTCGCGCCACATTTCAGGAGCCCATGAGCGACCCAGGTCACCGTGCCAAGTTGCCGCCTTGCCGGCTCGACTGACTCGCCGGCTTTCGGCAGCACCCCTGCCGCGAGGTTTTTGCCAAGACAAGTATGCATGCCGATCCCGAAAGTAATACCGGTTTCGGTGACGCCGTGAGCTATTTTACGAAACGGATTAAATTCCGCAGCATCGTCACCAAATATCGTGGCATCACGATTCGCCTGATGCAGATTAATGATGACCGTATCGCCCTCTTCTGCAGTCTCGCCCGAAATGAACTTAACCGCTGCCAGCGCCTTGCGCATCGACACCGGGCTTGACGGATGCAGCCGGAAGCTCTCATGTACGAAGCGCTGAGTAAGCTCCGTGTCATCAATCAGTTTCTGGCGATCTTGCGGATGCTCCTCACACCAGGTCAGCAGATGATGCATCGCATGACCGAGCGAGTGCACCGACGACACCGCCCCAACCATAAAAAAATATGCAACCTCTCGAACGATCAGATCGCGAACAAGTTCCAGTTTGTCCTCATTTCTCAGCAAGACTGTTAATATGTCCATCGGCAGGTCGTCTTCTTCGATTTCACCGGCATTGAACTGATCGATCAGACCCTGCCGTCTTTGCGCCGATGGAACATAGAACTTTTCATCAAACTCTTTTATCGCCGCCGCAATTTTCGCTTTCTCCACATCCCGGTCGATATTGGACTGACCGAGCGTAGCGGCCCGACCGAAGGTCTTCAGCATTCGAATCAGATCGTCGAATTCCTCCTGCGAATTTGATTGACGATCGATACCGGCGAAGGTGACCGCTAAATTCGCCATTACGCGGTATTCAAAATCAACGACGTCGGCTTTCCCTGCAGCCAGGTATGGCTTGATCAATTTCGTGAAGTTTTTCGGAATGACTTCGTGCTCATAGTGGCGAAAAAAATTGCGGCGAAACACACGCATTTCCAGGACGCGCCTTGACCTGTGTTCCTCGCCATGCAAGGTCACGAGCACTTTATCCATCAAGATCGCGCCCTCGTCGTAAAGAGCCTGCTTCAGGTCAGGTTCCATGAGTGCCTTTTCACAAACGCGGTAATCGCTTAATTCGATGGTGTTCATTTCGGCAACAGGATTGGGTATTCCGCCCAGGTCTCACGCGTGATTGTCGGGTCGATGTGTCCCGGATTTTCCGGATCTTTGACGGCGCCGCACTTCAGGAGCCCATGAGCGATCCAGGTCACCATGCCAAGTTGCCGCCTGTCCGGGTCGACTGACTCGCCGGCTTTCGGCAGCACCCCTGCCGCGAGGTTTTTGCCAAGACAGGTATGAATGCCGATCCCGAAAGTAATACCGGTTTCGGTGACGCCGTGGGCTATTTCGCGAAACGGATTAAATTCCGCGGCATCGTCACCAAATATCTTGGCATCACGATTCGCCTGATGCAGATTAACGATGACCGTATCGCCCTCTTCTGCAGTCTCGCCCGAAATGAACTCAACCGCTGCCAGCGCCTTGCGCATCGACACCGGGCTTGACGGATGCAGCCGGAAGCTCTCATGAACGAAGCGTTGGATAAACGCCGTGTCATCAATCAGTTTCTGTCGATCTTCCGGATGCTCCTCACACCAACTTAGCAAATGGTTCATTGCGTGGCCGAGTGAGTGTACCGACGTGTGTGCGCCAGCCAGAAAATAAAATCCGACCTCGCGAACAACCACATCCCGAGCGATTTCAAGTTTGTCCTCATTTCTCAGCAAGACTGTTAATACGTCCATCGGCAGGTCGTCTTCATCGATTTCACCGGCATTGAACTGATCGATCAGACCCTGCCGTCTTTGCGCCGATGGAACATAGAACTTTTCATCAAACTCTTTTATCGCCGCCGCAATTTTCGCTTTCTCCGCATCCCGGTCGATATTGGACTGACCGAGCGTAGCGGCCCGACCGAAGGTCTTCAGCATTCGAATGAGATCGTCGAATTCCTCCGGCGAACTTGATTGACGATCGATACCGGCGAAGGTGACCGCTAAATTCACCATTACGCGGTATCCAAATTCGACGACGTCGTCTCCCCCTGCAGTCAGGGCAGGCTGCACCATTTCGTTGAAGATGTTTGGAATTACGTCGTACTCGTAGTGGCGAAAAAAGTTACGGCGAAATACGCGCATTTCCAAAATGCGCCGTGACCGA
>PVMK01126136.1_pt1 | contig 28433 bp, 27 predicted proteins | sample 1853481 | NCBI WGS metagenome assembly PVMK01 (sample SAMN08533507, study PRJNA380276) | Marine sediment metagenome, whole genome shotgun sequencing project. | reverse complement strand
TCTGGTCGTTTACGAATGTGGCACCGGATATTCGATTTTAGGTCTTATCAACGACTATTCGTGCTGCAAGGCAAGTATCGGATCCAGCCTGGCCGCCCTCAGAGCAGGCCAACTCGCAAAGACAAAGTTCAGCACTAACGCCGTGCTCAACGCGAGCAACGCATTTCCCCGATCAAACACTAGCGGCAGATTCATTTGCGCCGTGATGATTCCGGTTGTGGTCCAGCCCAGCAGCAATCCGGCCAACACCCCGGCCGTGGCAAGGACAATTGCCTCGAAGGCGAACTGAAAAAATATATCCGGGGCCGTCGCGCCCAATGCGCGGCGCGTACCGATTTCGTTGGTGCGGTCTCTGACTGCGATCCAGGTTATCGCCAAAATGCCGAGCCCGGCCACAATCAACACACTGAACGCAATCCAGCTGACCAGAAAGCCGAGCTGATCCGCTGCCGCCAGCTGCGTGTCAATCAGCTCACGTTGGCTCTGCACCGTAAAATCATCGGGTCGGAACGCGGAGATTCGGTGTCTGACACGCATCAGATCGAGGATTCGCTGCTCCACCTGCTCCATCTCGCCGAAATCCTCGACTTCAAACAGAATGGCTGTGTAGTAATCGATGTTCAGCAAACGGCGCATCGCCGAGGTCAGCGGTACATAGACGCTGCGATCTTGGTCGACCTGGTCCAGGCCGGTACCGCGTTCGCTTAACAACCCGATGACCTCAAACGGCACTCGGTTGATGAACAAGCGTTCGCCGACCGGCGATCCGGACTCGTACAGATCTCGGGCGACGGTATAACCAAGCAGTGCAACACGGGCCGATCGTTGGAGATGGTCGTCATCGAAAAACGTACCGTTCTCCAGCGTCCAGAATTTCATTGGAAAATAATTCGGCTCGACTCCGACTACCGGTGAGACCCTGGACAGAAACCCGGCTTTGAGACGCAGTGGCGCGGATACCAGTGCCGAAGACGGTACCGGGCCGAGTAGTTCCCGTTTTAACGCCAGATAGTCCGGTTCTCCAAGGGTTGTGACTATGCTCCCGGTCCGTTCCCGGCCAGCCACTGCCCGGCTTTGCTTCGCAGAGACAACGATGACGTTGGTGCCAAGCCGTTGAATCTGTTCCAGGATCTGCTGTCGGCCGCCGGAGGCGTAATTGACCGCCGTTATTGCACCCGCGACACCGAAAGCTGCGCAGCCAATCAATAGGCCTGACCGCATACGGTAGCGCCAGATCTGGCGCAAACTACTACGAATGACGTAAAGGCGGGTACGCGACACAATCAGGTGCGCAGGGCCTCGATGGGATCGAGATTCGCCGCCTTCCAGGCGGGTTGCAGGCCGAATACCAAGCCGATACAGACCGACAGGCCGACCGAACTGCCGATTGCGCTCCACATCAGAATCGGCGGTAGATCCTGTTGCATGGCTGCGATGGCTGCACCAGCGACGCCGAACGCAACACCGGTCAAACCACCCAATACTGAAATTGTTGCGGCCTCGATCAGGAACTGCAGCATGACGTCCCGACGGGTGGCCCCCACGGCTCGACGGACACCGATTTCCCGGCGTCGTTCGGATACGGCAATTAGCATCAAGCTCATGATGACCAAGCCCCCGATTAGCGTCGCTATAACGGACACACCGGTCAGCACCGTCGACAGTGTGGATCTGACTTCCGTCACCTGTTCCGCGGTTGCCCTTGGACTCGTCACGGTAAAATCGTCCTCGCCCGGTGGCACAATGCCGTGGCGTTCACGCAGGATTGCGGAAATTTCCTTGATCGCAGCTTCGGGACGATCGGGATCTTTCAACTGGGCGTTGAGCGGGGTGAGGTGGTCGCGAGTGAGTAACCGTTGGTTCGGAGTCGTTACCGGAGTAAAGACAATATTGTCCAGGCTCCCGCCACCGGGTCCTGCGCCGCGTGATACAAGCACCCCTTTAACCTGAAACGGCACGTTGGCAATTCGCATTTGCTGGCCCAACGGATCCTGATTCGGAAACAGTGCCGTTTGCACGTCCACACCAATGACCGCGACCCGGGCCAGCGACGCCACATCGTCACCGCTAATCGGGGTACCTGCGTCGATGAAATAGCCATGCATCTCGAGCCAGTTGGCCGAAATACCGTAAATGGCCGAAGCGGCGGTGTTGTCACGGTGTTTTACATCGATGTCGAAGGCATTTTGCACTTCCGCGATCTGCGTAACGGTGCGTGCTTCGGCAGCAATGGCTTTCGCATCCTCGAATTTCAAACTGGGTTCGACGGTTGTCAGCGACGGCATACCCCGCGTGCGGGCAGCCCCCGGGGCGATATTCAGGATGTCGTAGGTGCCAACCATGCGTTTGAAGCGCCGCATCGTTTCTTGTTTGGTGGCCTCGCCGACCGAGGCCATGGTCGTCAGTGCGGCGATGCCGATGGTTACGCCGAGCATCATCAGAAAGCTGCGCAGCGGATTGCGCAACAAGGTACGCAGGGCCAGTGAAATCGTCCGGTACAACTGCATCACATCACCCGCTCAAGATAGAGCTGCTCGACGCGGCGCGCTCTGCCGGGCGACCGTCAGACGCGATGATCCCATCGCGGATATAAAGCTCGCGTTGTGCGTATGCCGCAATCGCCTGATCGTGAGTCACCATCACGATAGTCCGTCCCTCGTTATGCAAGTCGGTCAACAATTCCAGGATGGATTCTCCGGACGCGGTGTCCAGGTTGCCGGTGGGCTCATCGGCCAGCAGCAGCGGTGGGTCATTCATCAGTGCCCTGGCTATCGCAACGCGCTGCTGCTCGCCTCCCGAAAGCTCGCTAATGAAATGCTCGGCGCGGTCAGCGAGCCCGACTCGCTGCAGTAACGACAATGCCTTGTCTCGATCGAGCGATTCACCACTATAAAGTGCCGGGACCTCGATGTTTTCGACGGCGGTCGTGCGCGGCAGGAGGTTGAAGGACTGGAACACGAAGCCAATACTGCGGCATCGCAGATGTGAGCGTTCCTTATCCGAATAGTGGGAAACATTCTCACCGTCCAGTCGGTAAGTCCCGGTGGTCGGCGTATCCAGGCATCCGAGAATATTTAGCAGGGATGACTTGCCGGATCCGGAGGCGCCGCGCACCGTCACGAATTCCCCCTGATCAATCGTGAAGGATACGTCGCGAAGGGCGGTCACCGGCGTGCCATCTCCACGTTGGTAGGTCTTTTCGATGTGTTCGACTTCGATCATGGGGTCACCTGCTAGCCGCGATCGCCGGTGCCCGGCTGCGGCCCGATCAGCACCCGATCGTCTGGGCTGATGCCCTGGCGTATCTCGGTAAAGCCTGCGTCTCTGGTTCCGACCACCACCGAGCGCCGGGCCAGCTCGCCGTCCTGTTCTACGTAAACGAACCGCTCGAAACCATCACGCTGCACCGCCCGGGTCGGTAATACCAGGGCTTCGCGCTCGGAAGTGCGAACCGAGACGTTCGCTGTCATGTCGGGCTTTAATACGTCGGCCGGGGAATCGATGCCGATCATGACTTGATAGTTGACCACGCCGGAAATGATGGTTCCCTTCGGAGCAACCTGCATGACATGACCTTCGAATTCCAGTGATGGGTAGGCCTCGACCGTGAACATCACCGGGTTTGCTGGGTTGACATTGCCAATATCCGTCTCATCCACCATCGCTACGAGTTCCAATGCATCATCGTCAATGATCGTAACGAAGGTCGGCGTGCTGAATGACGCGGTAACGGTCTCGCCCCTCCGGGTCGACACCGACGCCACCGTGCCCGAGATCGGAGCACGGATAACGGCATAGGCCAGGTCTGTCTCCACAACTGCTGAATCACGCCGTGCCTTTTCCAGTCGGGCGCGAGCGTCGGCCAAATCAAGCGTGCGGTCTTCCACATCCGTACGAGCAACGAGCTGCTCTACGTCGAGTTGCTGCGCACGTGCCAGTTCCACTTCGGTGCGGCGGACTTCCTGTTCGAGCACCGAAACCTGGGCGCGTGCCTGTGCCAGCCGTGCTTCCAGTCCCCTGGAGTCGATCCTGGCAATGACATCACCACGTTCGATTTTGGAGCCAACGATGACGTTCAGTTCCTCGACGATTCCCGATAACTGCGACCCCACTCGCACCTCGGCGCCGACGCGCAAGCGAACCACCCCCGTCGCGAGCACGGTTGAAGCGATGCTGCGGCGCTCTGCGGCTGCGAAAGTGGCCGTCGGCTCCGCTGCATCGTCGCCAGTTACTAGAACCCAACTCCAGTAACCGCCGGCTACAACAGCGATTGCCAAAGCAAGAACGGCGACGGCAGTGCCCGGTTTCATTTATTGCCTCTCGTACACCAATACCATCGCTGGTCGCTCGCCGCGTGCCGTCGTTACCGTCATGACTTCCCCGTCGTCGGACAAGGAACGGGTTTCGGTGCGTACAACTTCGGTTCCAGCCACCGCGCCTTCGCTCGTCCAGGTCGTCACCAGCACGTTATCGATCCATTTTGAGACAGTTTCACTGCGTTCGCCCATGGCGGCGTAGTTGATCGCAGGCTCGCCGGACAAATCGTAGCTGACCTGCCGCGTGGTCGTGTTTCCCTGGAAGACATCTGTGAAATCCACCGTGATTTGTTCGGCGGTCTGGGTAACGACGAGCGTCTCTTTGAGCGCCGCGACCATGCCCAGATTCTCACCTTTTTCGGTGTTCAGTTCCCAGGTGCCGTCAAGATCGGGGGTGTTCTGTGCGTAGGCAGCGGTTCCCACGGCAAGAGCCAATATTCCACAGGCAATGCGCAGTGTTCTCATCAGTGACTCCATTAGATATAGCTCGAGCGGCGAATTATCTGAGTATTGGGGCCTCACACCGCCTTTTCAATGATTTTATCAGCCTGCCATGAAGCGGTTGCGGGAGATATCGGTATTTTCCCCACCTAGAATTCATATCCCAGGCCGATAATCAGGCGATAGTCGTCCTGTTCAGGGATGCTTCCGTCTGCTCTCGGCTGCGGATCCTGGATCCGGTCCCAGACAAACGACACATCGAGATCAAAATTACCGATCAGGTCCGTCGACAGCGTTGTTAGCAGGTGCTGCTGGTAGGTTCCCGACTGCTCGTCGACGACTCTACCCTGAAAAGAAAACACGTAATCCATCCAGGATGTGAGTTCCGTCTCAAAGTCCATCGTGAATGAAACGGCAGGTGATTGGTTAGTGGAATCCTTGCCCGCCGCAACGGAATTATTGCGAAGAAAATTCACGCCGATGCCGCCGGCAAATAGCAACTCGGTTCTCGCGTTATCGATTGCATTGAATCCCAGGCCGGTCTCAATCGTTGCCTGATGATCTATATTCTGAAACTTATCCCGGTAATACTGACCCGATAGTGGCCTCCAGAAGAAACTGCGGGTACTGAGCAAGTCATACGATCCGTTAAATCGATGATTGTTGGCGACTTCCACTCTTTCGGTTTCGTTAATATTGCCGATGTAATCCAACATCACGCGCGATGTCAGTGTCCGGCGCTCGGCATGAGCGAATAAGCTGGACTCGACCAGATCGGTGTTACCGCTGCGGATGTTCACGCCCAGCGTCACATCGCCTGACCATTTGTCGATTTCCCTTTCCACAGGATCGGTAATCGCCACCATGCGCGACCGATCGAACACCTGCTTTTGCTGATCGACAGTTACAATGACTTGTGTTTCGGTGACATCAACACGGCCGATGATCGGATCGTCATCATCAATCCTGATGGCTTGGTAGCGATAAGACCGTAACCGCTTGATGTCGTCGAAGTCGATGTCGATCACACCAAAATGGTCACTGTCGAACTCCAGTACGTACTCGAAGAAAACCTTGATGTCTCCCTTCAGCCACTCGTTCGAGGTGAGCTGAATCCAATCGAATTCGTCAGCCGGTGGTGCGAATGTCTCCCAGCTACTGCCCTCGACCTCGCCGACCGCAAGGACGCGTGAGACTAAAACCAGCGAGAGAAAAATACCCGATAGGGGGCGCATCAAGCGAGTAGCCCAATGGGACAAACGGTCATTTGCCTGCATGGTTATCTGTTCCTTACTTGTCGCTTTGATATGGGTTGCGGGAATGAACCCGCTGCCTAGGCAAGGCAGTAACGTGCCTCGCCTATAATGGGAATTTTAGCCGATGCTGGATTGTTGTTTGCTCACTCTTTCGAGTGATCATGGGGATGGTCGAAGTCGTCCGGTCCATGGGGGTGGTTGTGCCCATGCACCACGGTCCAGTCCCATAGATTCTTCTTTTCGTTGTACAACTGCGCTGCTGCCCGCTGAAGGTTCTCGTCCGGGTTGGACCACGGGTTGTAGTGAAAGTAGTTGACCAGTTCACTGTCGATCCTGGCTAAAGCAATACATCCCTGACGGGAAGAAAAGCAGCCGTGATTGATGTACGGCGGGCGCCAGAAGTACCCGCCGGTCGGTAGCTCACCAAACTGCATGACAAAACAATCGCCGTGGATGTGATAAGCCTCTTCGGCGCAATCATGATACGAGATGTTGTCCTGGATAAACTCGGGAACCGCGGCATACAGAAAAGTATTGGCCTTGGTCAGCGGATCCATGCGTAAGGACTTGACACTGAAACCACTGGCGACGCCGGGGTTGCGTCGGGCCACCCCGAGCCACGGTGCATCCATGTAAGCATTTATCGACACGAACGCTTCGTGCATCGCCAACGGATGCGATTCGTCGGAGTCCACGAAAGTCGGCAACCCGTCATTGTAAAAAACCAGCGCTTCGAATCCGTCCTCTGTGTGCATGCTCTCTTGATGCAGGCCGGCGGGTATAAAAAAGTATTGGCCTCGACCGTATATCGTATCCCCAATCTTGACGCGTCCGCTGAGGATAAACATCTCGGAATCGGAGTAGCTCATGCCGGGTTTGCGCTGATAACCGGCATCGAACTGAACCTTCAGGCTGCAGGCGCCATTGTCCCGGTCGATGCTCAGAACCTTATAGCGGCTTCCCAATGGAAACCCTTTTAGGTCCCATTTCTTGTAGTCGTCGTTCAATTCAACGTAGGGTTCTATGTGCGGGCGCGCCATGTTCTGTTCCAGGGTGTCAAAGCAGAATTCAGAAGTTGACCTTAAACGGTCGATCCGGCTTGGCGGGTAAATCGTCCTCGGAGATCTTTCGCCGCTGGTCGCCGTTGAAGTTGAACCCCCAGCGCTGGATACGATCGAAAAACTCGTCGATCCAGTGATCCCGCTGCGGCGCCAGCTCATCCATTTCGGTTTCTATGGCTGCGCGGCGCGCTTCCTGCTCGGCGGCGTTTCGCTCCAGCCATTCCTGGCCATCGCCGTTAATTGGTGGTGCATCGTCCTGTACTCGTCTCATTGCTTACTCCTGTCAGAGCTTGGAGAGGGAAGAATGCTCAGTTCATTTTCGTCTGTGTGCTCAAAAACCTTTCCGTATATGTCGACGACTGTCGTTTGCGAGTATGCCAAAGTTCCATTATCGATAGTAATCGTTTGCTTGAACTCCAGAGTCTTTGCTTTACGGCCCATGAATGGTGATTGAATGATCTGCCAATTGGCGTCATCAACAGCAGCCCGCACGTTCAGGACAACCGGGCCGGATGCGTCGGAAGAATCTTCGAATCGGCCACCGGCTATCACCGCCACGGCGCGCGGTATCACGAACGAGTGCATGACGAGGCCGGCGTCTTTGTCCCAGATCCAGTAACCGGTCTGGTCATGAAAGACTTCATCATTTGACTCACGCTGGACCAACTCACGGTAATGGACGAATGCAAGGTCCTGGGACTCGGCATTGGTCAAGTGACCGGCGGCCTCGAAGACAATCGTCTCAAAGTAAGGATTCCGTTCGGTCCCGTCCGGCTCCGGTGCAATATCGAGACCACCTTGCCCTCGCCAGGTGCCTATGAGCTGCTGCAGGGGTCCGTAATCATTGTCTGGCATGCTTTAGCTCCGCAAATTAGTGGACTACCTGACCAGAGACTCCCAATTGTCGCGCAGGTGTTCGGCGCTCATCAGCGCCAGCGCGTGCAAGTGGTAAGTTGAATTTACTGCCGAACTGGTCGGAAATATGCCGGGTCCACCGATGAACAAATTGGGCACATCGTGGGTTTGCGACATCGCGTTAGTTACCGATACTTCCGGGTTTTCGCCCATGATGGTGCCGCCCATGATGTGTTGACCGCCTCTGGGGCTGTGCCAAATCTCGTCGGCGCCAGCGGCACCCAGCAATGTTTGTCCTTCATCGACAGAGGCCTGCCATAAAGCCAGCCCATCGGTGCTGGCCTGATAGCGAACGCGGGCGAGGGGATACCCGTGGGCATCTTTCTCACTCGCTAACTCGATACGATTTTCCGGAAGCGGTTGATCCTGAGAAATCGCTACGATCGTTCCGAGACCGCGGACTGCACGCTCCATGAACTGCTGGAGATCTGTACCGAACAAATCTGCACGACTCATCGCAATCCCAAGCAGGTCGTTCGGCTTCAACGCCGAGCCGATGATCCATTGGCGGCTGCCATACGGCCCGTTGTCGCTGACCTTGTCAAAGCGGTCCTGGTTAATCAGCTGGCCGCCATTCACGCCCATGTGGTTCTGCATGTCTTCATCGAACAAACCGAAGATATTGACCGATGGATGACTCATCAGGTAACGCCCGACCAGGCCACTGGAGTTTGCCAACCCGTCCGGATGGGAAGGCGACGCTGAATTGAGCAAAATCCGGGGGTTCTCAATCGTGAAGGCGGCCAGAACGACGGCATCGGCCAGCAGGGTCTGAGATTCGCCGCTTGCATCAACATATTCAACGCCGCTGACACGCTCACCTTTTTCATCGGTCAATACCCGCGTGACATGACTGTCCGATTGCAGCGCCGCACCGGCTGCGATGGCCTGCGGAAAATACACGACCAGCGGATTAGCCAGCGCGCCGGTGGGGCAGCCGGCCTCGCACCAACCATCGTAGATGCACGCGGCCCGCCCTTTGTAGGGTGCCGTCAGTACCGCCAGTGGCACCGGCGCTACCGCCATATCCATCGATGCGAAACCTTTAGCCATCACCTCGCCGTGGGGCCACACTGGTACCGGTGGCAATGGATAGGGATCACCAGGGGGACGCCAGATCTCGGCATCGGCATCGCCGGACAAACCCACCTCGGCCTGGACCCGATCGTAATATGGACGCAGGTCGTCATACTCCATCGGCCAGTCCAGGCCGCGGCCAAACAGGGATTGTTCTTTGAAATCCTCCGGGTGAAAGCGAGGCCAGACGCCGAAGTGATGAACCGCGGCGCCGCCATATCCACGGCCGGCGTTAAAGTTGAACCAGATGCTGTCTTTGCCTGCCTCCAGGACTTCTGGCTGAGCCCATTTCAAGCGGCGCGCCGAAATTTGCGAGCTGTACAGATCCTCGAGTTTGCGGGCGGGACCCGTTTCCAGCACACGCACTTGTTTCCCCGCTTGTGCGAGAACAGCGGCGTATACGCTGGCGGCCGCTCCGGCGCCAACGATAACGACATCTACTTTGTCGACCATGCGTTTCTACCAGTTTTCCGGTGGCAGGATGTGCGGCATATACGGAATCCCGAGCTTCGCAAATCCCTCGACGCTGCCGTAGGCGACATCGACCGCGTCAGCGCGCACGCATATATAGAACAAAGGTGCGGGTGGGCCCTCCCAGCCGTCGGGAACGGAGCTGCTGATAGTTCGCACCAGGTCTATAGCATCAGTTTGAGAGATAACGTCAAAGTCCTTGCCAAATAGCGCTTGGCTAAGCCGGTTCAAAGCCGCCAGCCCGGCCCGGTAAAAATCGGCATACGGTGGCGGCACGTTCAGATATTTCGCCATGAACAGGCTTTCGTTCGGATCGACGGACATCTGTTGGTCGACAAAATGGGCGACGCCCGCGGCGCGCGCGCCGGGCACCAGCACCTCCCCGAAGGTCTCCAGGATTGATACCTCGCTTGCATCGAGCAGCTTGAAATCCGCGCCCTGCGCACGGGCCTGGCGAGGGCTCAACAGGACATGGGCGCCGCCCAGACTGAACGACAACAGTCCGAGCCCGGTGCCTTGCAGAAATGACCGGCGGTTTGTTAGCAGCGAGGCCTTAGAATGCTGAGACACCCGTCAGTTCCTTGCCAACCGAGAGTTTGTGTATTGTCTCCGTGCCTTCATAGGTCACAACAGTTTCGAGGTTCAGCATGTGGCGTATTGGTGAAAACTCCACCGTGATTCCACTACCGCCAAGCATGTCGCGACAGTCTCTGGCGATGTCCAACGCCATGCGAACATTGTTCCATTTCGCTACGGAAACCTGCGCCGGCCGGAGCCGACCGGCATCTTTCAACTGTGCCAGGCGTATGGCGAGGGTTTGCGCGCTGGTAATGCGTCGGGCCATATCGGCCAGGCGTTGCTGGATCGATTGCGTGTGCGACAACGGTCGTCCGAACAAGGTTCGCGTTTGCGTGTATTCAATCAATTCGGCCAAGCAGGCCTGGGCAGCTCCGATCGCTCCCCAGCTGATGCCATAGCGCGCCTGCGTCAGACAGCTTAAAGGCGCCCTCAAGCCGGGTTTGTTCGGCAGCACATTTTCGTCTGGTACCCGAACGTCGTCGAGGAACAACGCTGACGTAATCGATGCGCGCAGGGACATCTTGTGTTCCAGCTCCGGAGCTTCAAATCCGGGCGAGCCTTTTTCCACCAGGAAGCCCCGCACACCATCGTCCGTCACGGCCCAAACGAGGGCAACGTCGGCAATGGTGCCATTGGTGATCCACATTTTCGAACCATTCAGAATCCAGTCGCTGCCACTGCGCTTTGCACGGGTCTTCATATTGGCGGGATCCGAACCGCCCTGGGGCTCGGTCAATCCGAAACAACCGATTGCTTCGCCTTTGGCCATTGCTGGCAGCCAGCGCTCCTTTTGTGCTTCGGAGGCATAGGTGTGAATCGGGTACATGACCAGGCTGCTCTGCACAGACACGAAACTGCGTATGCCGCTGTCACCGCGTTCCAGTTCCTGGCAAATCAGGCCGTATGAGACGGCATTTAATCCGGCGCAGCCGTAACCTTCGAGACTGCATCCGAGGAGGCCGAGGTTGGCCAGTTCAGGGACCAGCTCGGCCGGGAACCGGGCGTGCTCGAAGCACTCCCCGATGATAGGCAGAATCTTGTCATCGACGAACCGCGCTACCGTGTCTTTCACCAGCTTTTCTTCGTCACTAAAGGTGGACCTGATATCAAACAGATCCAACGGGTCGAGATCAGCCACTTTTATCTCCTGAATTCTTTGTACTGAACGTCATGTGAAACGCGTTGCGATTTGTTGTGCCGGTTGGCTTGTTTGGTGGCATTCTACCGCGCACGGGGATGCGGTACACAGGCCCGGTCCTGATCTGGACCGTCTTACTCTAGGTCCTGAACCACGAGGACCAATTTGCCGCGCGTGCGTTTGCTCTCGGAACGTTGATGTGCATCTACCGCGGCATCAAGCGGCAGCACTTCAATCTGCGGTAGCGGCAGCGATCCGTCACGGTATAGGGCGACCAAATCGGTGAGCATCTGGCCATCGGGGCGATGGTGCAGGAATTCCGTCTTGATTTGCCTTTCAGCAATGTCGGGGATATCGGGTGGCTCATTGTTCATGTAAACGACGACACCGCCAGTCTTCGCGAGCCGGATCGCGGCTTCGGCGATACCGTCGCCAAGCAGGGACTCGAGCACGAGGTCAACACCCCCTGGTTCGCGGTCACGAATTGCCGCCTCATAATCGACACTCGTGTAATCAATGACGTGGTCTGCGCCGCGGCCACGCAGGTACTCGGAATTATCCTGTCGCGCCGTTGTATATACCGTGGCCCCCAGGTGCTTTGCCATCGGGATCGCAACGCTCCCAAGTCCTCCAGCACCCGCCTGAATGAAAGCCGTTTGCCCGGGTTTCAGCTCACCAAACTCAGCCAGAGATTGCCAGGCTGTTAAGCTGACCAAGGGCAGGGCAGCCGCCTCGGCAAACGACAAGTTCGTTGGCTTTGAGGCCAACGCTGATGCATCGACCGGCGTGTACTCGGCATAACTGCCATGCTGGATCGACCAGGTGAACGCCAGACCGAGCACTTCATCGCCTACGCGCCAACCAGTGACTTCGTCACCGACTTCGGCGATTCGCCCGGCCAAATCCCAACCAGGCACGACCGGAAACGTGCGCGTAATGTACTCCTGGAGTTCGCCACCACGGAGTCGGCGATCAATCGGGTTGACGCCTGCTGCGGCGACTTGCACGAGCACCTGATTGGGCGCGGGCTTGGGCACCGGCAACTCGCCAAGCTGGAGTACGTCGGGGTCGCCATGGGACTCGTAATAGACGGCGCGCAACAAAATGCCCCTGTTAGTAAGTGGCCAACACTAAGTCGTTGTGCTCGACGAGTAACCGCGAAAGGCCAAAATACACCTGCCACCTCTTGGAAGGACGCTACGGTCTGAAATCCATTATCGGTTCGAAAACCCCGACCTTCATGATCAGCACCCGATACGCGTAAAAACCGCCCAGCACGGCGGCCGCGGCGACTAAAATGGCGATGTAATTTGCCCGTGCAAGCGACAGAAGAACCGCTGGCAGAACAAGTCCGATACCCCCGACCAATGGTATGAACCACTTCGCGTACTGCGTCTGTACCAACATCTCCACTGACAACCGGCCACCTGCTGATCTTTGGTGAGCCCCACGTAATATGCTTAACAGCATGATGAGGATCAATACCATCAATATCAGCGCTGCATTCACAAGCAGGCGCAGGCTCTCGGGGCTCTCGGCTAACCAGCCGTTCCAACCCAGTGCGAGCGTCAAAACGACACCACCGATGAGCGCGTACAGCAGGCTCGAAACAGGCATCAACTTCGTGTCCCATAGCGAGATTGCCGTGGAGTGCGCCATCGCAAAGCCCTGGTAGGTCATGACCACGAGTGCTGCGGCTGCGGCAGTAAGCTGCACCACACTGCCCAGGGCGGATCCGAGTCCGAGAGTCGTTTCCAGGTCGAATGCGACATTTAGCGTATGCACCGAACCGGCACCCATAAAAATCGCTATCCCAATCAACCCCCGGCTGGTCCAGGATCTGTCCGGCCGTACCAGCGCGCGCCACGATCTTAACGGCACCCCCATGTGTGCAAGGTGAAAGTACGGTTTGAATATCCCGGTGGTCAGCAACCCGATCGTCATCCCCAGCACGAAATCAAACAGCATGGACACCGAAAACAAGCCGGCACCCAGCTCACCGAAAAAGAATGCGTTCGCCATGGGCGTGTCCCAGTACCGCTGGAAGCGATAACCCACCTGGAAAGTATCGCCAACCATTGCAAGATTAGGCATGGCCATCACCAGGTCGTCTTTTGTACATAGCGTTTTGGCTCATTATTTATATACCTTGATCGGGAAACCAACATTTCAGTCCACGTAATACACTTTTGGTTTGGTATTTTTCTCCGGCATTGGCGGCCGTCCGTTCCGCTCCCGGATCATTCGGCTCGGCGCGCTGTCCGGATCATCCAGGTCCCCGAAAATTCGTGCATCGGTGGGACAGGTCACGACACAGGCCGGGTCCAGCCCCGCGTCCACACGACCGCTGCAGAAGTCACATTTGGTGACACTCCCTGGCGTATAACGGTCGTAGCCCTGTTCCTCGAAGGGCGTCAGTTCACCTTCACCAAACAGACCCCGTTCAAACAGTTCCTTGCTCAGCTGGGTGCGCTGATCATACGGGCATGCCACCGCGCACGCCGTGCAGCCGATGCACAGGTCGTCATTGACCATGACAATGCCATCCTCACGGGTGTAGGTTGCTCCGCTCGGGCATACTTTCTCGCAGGGCGCGTCTTCGCAATGGTTGCAAAGGGTCGGGATGTAAACTCGATTCGCGGCAGGGTAGACACCATATTCCTGGCTTAAAGTCCGGGTAAAAAATACACCGTCTGGCAGCGAGTTTTCCTGTTTGCATGCCACGACGCATGCATTGCAGCCGATGCATGTTTTCAGATCAAACACCATGCCGTATCGTGCCATCAGTGCGTCCCTGCCTTACCCGGCTGCTGGACTTCGTCTACGATGTCATACACGGTTCCGCCTTGCTTGAGAATTTCCGGCCAGTCATCGAGTTTTGTGAGCTTGATTTTGCAAACCGTTTCCGGTTGGCCCGTGACGGCGTCTGTATTTCTGAGGTCATAAGGCAACAAATCGTTGAAGTGCCCGCCAGCGTGTGGCACTCCTGCATGCCGGGTATCTGCGCGGGACAGCGAATTCGATACACCCAGTGTGTCGGGATGCATGCCCTCAGTGGTACCGATACGTCCATACAGATGCCCGTACGGCGATTCGACTTTGACAATGTCGCCTTGCGCAAGTCCCTGCGCCTGCGCTGTCTTGGGATTCAGAAGCAGCGCGATGTGTACCGGGTCGCGATAGACGATGTCCTTGATCCACGGATTGCTGAGGCTCTCACCGAAGTTCAACTGAATATCTTTATAAAATATGCCGTACAAATCGTACTCCGGCGGCTCGTCGTGCACCGGGTCGAGCACTGTCGTCGGCAACGGTTGGTAGTCATCCCAGCCCCAGTCGTCCCGAAAAATGACGTTGTGCTCATCCATCTTGGATTTCAGCTCGTCACGATGTTTCACCATGTCTTCGATGTAGAAATGCAGGCGCATTCCTTCCCAGGGCCGGTACCACTTATCCGAGCGCCGCTCGGTGACGGCGTGTCCATGTTCGATATACCAGTCGATGTCCTTGTCGTTCCAGAGCAGGCCCTTGCGCCGTGCAATTTCTTTGTCCGTGTGCTTCTGGTCACGCTCGAGCATTAATTCAGGTTTGTGATTCAAGCCAAGCACAATGTTTACCACGTCGTTATAGGCCTCAAGTATTCCCATCCGTTCGGAGATTTCGTAGAAGATTTCTTCCTCGCTCTTGGTGTCGTACAGCGGTTCCGTCGCCGGCTGGCGCATGCACATGCCTTCCGTATGCGGCGGCTCGATCATGGTCATGTTCCAGGACTCGAGCGCATCGTGGGACGGCAGAATGATGTCGGCCCAAAGCGTGGTCTCGGTTGGAATGATGTCGCAGACCATAATAAAACGCATGCTGCGCATGAACTCGAACCACTTCTCCCTCGGCCCCTGTATTGCCCAGATCGGGTTGGAATGGCAAATGACCATCACGTCCGGCTTGAACTCGACGCCGTATTTCTCCGGGTTCAGAAACACTTCCAGGTTCAGATGCGGTGGGTGGAGTCCTACCGGGAAGTAATCCAGCAGGTGATAGGTATTCGGCGGCCAGGCAAATGGTGGGAGAGGCCCCAGTTGGTGGGGGTTAGGCTTAAGCATGCCATTCTCGCCAGGCTCCACGTGGCTGCGATCAACCCACTGGTCATCCAGAGTCACGCCTATCAGACCACCTGGCGTATCGATGTTCCCGACCATGAAGTTCACCATCTTGAACGCATGATTGGTCTGAAAGCCGTGCTTGTGGCCCTGGGCGCCCCGATAGTAGTTATAGCCGGCTGGCCGCAGCGGCATCGTGCGACCATCGATCTCAATCGTCGCACCGATATCAGCGGCTGCGGAAAATTCCCGGGCGATACGACGGGTTGTCTCTGCCGGCACCGTCGTGACCTTCTCCATTTCCTCCGGCGAGCACTCGTCCAATATATCCTTGAAGCATTGGAACGCTGGTTTGCATTCCTTTCCTTCAACCTGGTATGTCCCCTCCAGCGCAAAGTCCTTAACGCCGGGGTCATCCCATAGCTTGGCTTGATCATCCACGGAATCCCAGATGTAGATCTTGCTGTCGGCGTTGCGGACGAAATAACCGTCGGGTCCCACCAGATAGGGCGCGTTCGTATCTTTCTTGAAAAATTCGTAGTCACACAGGCCTTCCTTGACCATGACATGGCAAAGGCCGAGCGCAAAATGGCGGTCGGTGGCGGGGCGGATGGGCACCCATTCCTCGGATTTAGCCGCCGACGTGGAAAGCCGCGGCTCCACGGTGACACACCGCATGCCACGGTCTCTCCGGGCATTGGCTACCCAGTGCGACTGCGCGTCTGCGTGCAGATGCGAGGAAAAGCCGTCGCCCGTGCCGTCGTTGATCCAATAGTTGCAATGCTTAGCGTCGTTCGCCACAGCAAACGTTGAGTGAATGTACCCGTTGACAGGGTGGTACGCACCGCCACACATGGTGCCACCCGACTGGAAACTGTTCTGGTGCCCAAACGCCAACGGCCAGTTCCAGATATTCATCTTCTGGAAGTCTTCGAGGGAAGGCAGAATCTTGCGCGTATCTTCGTCGATCGGTTTCTTGAGCTCCCGACTGACGATTTCGAAGGCCTCAATACGCACCACCACACATGGTGCCACCCGACTGGAAACTGTTCTGGTTGCCAAACGCCAACGGCCAGTTCCAGATATTCATCTTCTGGAAGTCTTCGAGGGAAGGCAGAATCTTGCGCGGATCATCGTCGATCGCTATCTTGAGCTCCCGGCTGACGATGTCGAAGGCCTCATCCCAGCCGATAGGCTCCCACATCGGGTCCACCCCCGGGCCTTTTTCCGGATTGGTGCGCTTTAACGGCTGCTTGAAACGGTTGGGATCGTAATGCCGCATGATCGCGGAATTGCCCTTCGGACAGAGCTTGCCGGCGTTCGATGGATTGGTCGGATCACCCTCGATCTTGTTGATGATTCCGTCGTCGGTTATATGAATCATGCTCCCGCAGGAATGTAAGCACATTTTGCAGGTTGACCGTATCCACCGGCCAGGCTTTAGCGAATTCTGTACAGGTTGAGGACTGCTCATCCCGGTTTCCCCTAATAAATGTGCGCCAGCCACGGAGCGCTGCCACCGACCGTTGTGCTGCAATGGATCGTGCGAAACTGCAATTTATTATCCGCCCATTACGGATCTACTAGCAATCCCACGCTACGCCTAGCATTTTCGACTCACAATCAGGACTTTCCGAGGGGCGGTCCGGGTCGAGCGGCTCTGCTTCTAAACCGCCATCGCATCCGGGCTATCCGATTCGCGATGGCCCCGCGTACACATTGAATCGTCCATCCCGCAGAAACCCGACCAGGGTCATGTCGAATTCCCAGGCCAGCTCTACCGCGAGGCTGGAGGGTGCGCCCACCGCGACGACCAGGGGACAACCTGCCATGTGCGCTTTTTGCATTAATTCAAAACTCGTGCGCCCGCTGACCACGATGCCGAACTGCGACAGCGGTAATTGATCCCGGTGCAAGGCACCGCCGATCAGTTTGTCCAGCGCGTTGTGCCGGCCGACATCCTCCCGAATATCCAGGATCCGGCCCGTTACATCGAACTGCCCGGCCGCATGTAGGCCGCCGGTTTCCAAAAACGTTGACTGCCGAGAACCCAGTGCTTCCGGAAGGGCGGAAAGCACGTCGGGCTGCAGGTGGAGATCGTCGCTGCCTCCCTCGTACATCGACTGTACCTTCAGCGCGTTCAGGGAAGTTTTGCCACAAACACCACAGGACGAGGTGGCATAGAAATGTCGGTGCAAGCGACCGATGTCGACACCGATCTCCGGAAGCAGTTCGACCTCTACGATGTTGCGGTAGGCTACCTCAGACTTCTCATCGTCGATATACCGTAGCGCTTCGATGTCTGCGGCACGTCGGATGATGCCCTCGGTAAACAGAAACCCGCTCGCCAGATCGAATTCGTCGCCCGGTGTACGCATCGTAATGGCGATGCTCTCGACAGTTGGGGTTCCGTTGCTGGTGTACCGCAGGCGAATCTCCAATGGCTCCTCGACTGCGATTCGATCCGATTCCTCGGTAAATTTCTGTTCACCGACGCGCCGCACAGGAACTTTGATGCTCATCTCAGTCAATGTTCTAACCCTTGTCGGTCGCGACTTTATCCACCCCGAGTATGGCGAAAGTTATGCACACCGCAAGCGAGATTATGCAGGTGTTTAATGCTTTCGGCCAAAACCAGACGTTCATATTCGATTAAATTGTGGTTTGTTCCCCAGGTTTACTACTTGCAATCATCACCTCGATAGCAGTTTGTCTGATTGCGGGATCATCCCCGGCATAGGGGAAAGGCGGTGCTGGGTCGTACTCAATGCCTACCTGAATAGCCTGTGCTGTAAGTTGGTCTGCAATTTTGGCGCTTAACGCCAGTGCCATATCAATACCTGCGGATATACCGGCCGCCGTGAATACTTTGCCTGTTTGGGTTACGCGCTTGCCGGTATAAGTAAGGCCCATACTTTCGATAGTTTCAGCCGCTATCCAGTGCGATGACACACCACCTTCTGTAATAATGCCAGCGCCAATTAAAATGAGTGAACCAGTACACACTGACGTGGTATACCGAGAACCTTCATGCTGGTTTTGCAACCATTGCTGAACTTCAGGATTTTGAGCCACTGGCATAACGCGTTCAGGCGGCCCACCGGGCACGAGTAACACATCGGCCTGACCTGCAGAATCTAAATCGCATGAGGGCAAAAAGCTTATAAAGCCAGTATCTGAGGTGATAGCGTTGGAGTCGAGCCCCACAAATTGGATCCGGGCCTCTGGTAGCCTGCTGAGTACTTCATAGGGACCAATGGCATCAAGCATAGTCATTCCGGGATACGCGAGAATATTCACCAACATTGTCTATTTCTCCTATTCCTACCCTCAACGCGTCAGGGAAACGGTGCGGGTCACCGGCGTTTCCTTATCCGAAACGTCGGCCGCCCGGCGGCTGGCGAACTGCCTCGATAAAATGGTCGCTAATGGATATTACGCCGTCAGATCGGTGTCCGGATAAAACGTGCTCCAGATGAACCAGAACACCTCGGAGGCCATCACGGCCCGTTCCAGTCTGCCCTGCGGGGTCATTCCATAAGGATCGATTTCCGTGACTGTTACCGCTTCACCGCCCAGCCGGCGTTCGAAAGCATCGACGAAACCGTAGGCCTCGAAATACACCAGCACCAGCGGTTTTCCACCCACTTCCGTGTTGACGATGCCGCCGTTGCGTTTGATGTAGTCCAGCGTAAAGGCGGTCTTGGCATCACCGACGCGCACACCGTAGACAAAGGTCTTGTTAGGCAAACGGGTATCAAACTCGTGGATCGTTGGAAAAACCGGCGCCTCGATGGCGTGCTGCAGGCCAACCACCGAGTACACCATCCAACGAACAAGCTTGTTCCAAGGGTTGTAGGCCGGGTTAAAAAAAACCTCGCCGTTCGGGTAGAGCGCTCGATACGCCCCGAAAGTCATGACCCGCGTAGGCCATTCCCGCATGCGGCTGTGTTCGCCTTCGAAGCTGGCCCAGATCTGCTGGATAGGTTTGTTCGTCCGGGTATCGTAAAGCACCAGGTTGTTCTGCAGCTGGGTCAGCAGTTTCAGATCCAGCTTCTGATCATTCAATTCCGGGGTCACCGCCATGCCCAGGTGGCTGAGGCTGCAATAGGTCATCGCCACATCTTCACCGCCGATGATGTCTCCGGCCACGTGGGGCTGGGCCATCCAGTCAAGCGGATAAGCACGGGCTTCGCCGTTGATCTCCACCACGAAAACCTCTGCACTGTCTGTCACCTGAACCTTCGGAACCTTGCGGAGTTGCTCGATGGTGATGAACGCAGCGTTGTGCTGCTGAGTCCGAAACATCAGGAAAGGTGGGTTGATGTAACCGGACAGCGCCATTAACAGAAATGCAGCCAGGCTCCAGTTCAGGAAACGTTTGGAGAAGAAGTTATTTTTTCGTCCCAGAACATACCCCACCGCCATGGCCGCGACTCCGACCCAGAAAAGTTCCATGCGGATACGGTGGATAAACATGGTGACCCATCTGGGAACTTCCACCACGAATTGGGTCAGGTCGGCCAGCACCACGAAGCCAATGGCGGCAACAATCATGGCAATCAGCAGGCAGGCGCTGGCGAATACCTTATATGGTTGTAGAAAAAATCGGGCGGTCTCGTGCAACATTCGGGCTAGAGTTTGCCGAGACCAGCAAGAATTTTTTCCGGGGTAATGGGTAACTCACGAATGCGTACGCCTATTGCGTTGTAAATGGCGTTTGCAATCGCCGGAGCGGGTACTGTTACACAGGGTTCGGACAGTGATTTTGCGCCGAACGGCCCGGTGGGCTCATTGGACTCGATAAAGATGCTTTCGATTTTCCGGGGCATTTCGACGGCGGTCAGAATCTTGTACTCGAGGAAGTCTCCTGTAAGGCAAGCACCCGAATTCTGTTCAAACTGCAGCTCTTCCATCAGCGCATAGCCGATACCCTGCTGAAAACCACCTTCCACCTGACCTTCAGCGGCGTTGGGATTGATCACCCTCCCCAGGTCATGGGCATACACGGCACGTTCAACCTGTACCTTTCCGGTTTCCGTGTCGACTTCGACTTCGACGAAACCTGCGGTGGCGGGTGACGGGTTGCCGGGTGGCGCGGTGCTGGAAAGTCCGATGATGGTGCCTTTTTCTTCGACGGTGGTCGGTGCAGGTCCTTCTTCGGTCATTTGTATGAAGGGCGACTCGGCGCGCCGGACAACCTGAGCGACGGTTAGGGATCTGTCCGGGGAGCCCTTCACGGAGATTTTACCGTCGCTGACCTCCAGATCTTCGGCACTGACTTCCAACATGATTGCGGCGATCTGCAACATTCGTTGTTTGGCGGCCCGGGCAGCAAGCATTACCGCGTTTCCGGCGCTATAGGTCACGCGGCTGGCATGACTCGGCGCGTCGAAAGGCACCGTCGTGGTGTCCACGGTCTCTGTCATACGCACTGCCTCCATAGGCAAACCCAATTCCTCCGCTGCGATCTGGCACAGTACAGTGATCTGTCCGCAACCCATATCCATAGCGGCGGTACTGAGATCCGCGGTCCCATCCGGATTCAGTTTGACGATGGCTCCGGAGTGCTCGTAGATGTCCGGAAATCCAAGACACCCGCTGACCCACAATGGCTGACAGGCAACTCCAACCCCGCGCTTTTTGTGTCCTTCGCCGGCGTTTGGCTTGCCGCGGCGGGCAAAACCAATTTGTTCGGCACCTTGGGTCAGACACTCATCGAAAGCATAGGTATCCAGCTTCATGCCCTGCAGGAAGGGATGTGGGTCACCTTCGTGGTGGGCGTTTTTCCGCCGGAACTCGATAGGGTCCAGACCCAGCTCGTCGCAGATTTCATCAATCTGCGATTCCACCGCAAAGCAGGCCTGGGGCGAACCGTAACCCCGGAAGCCGCCACCCACCATATTATTCGTATAAACCGAGTAGCCCTCCCATTTCCGGTTCGCACAACGATAGGGCAGCAAAAAACCAAACATCCCGTGTACATTGATGACTTCCGCTCCATGCGTGGCGTGGGCGCCGGTGTCCAGGATGCTTTTGGCATACCGGGCCGTGAAGGTCCCGTCCTTCATGACCCCGGTTTTTAGATACACCTTAATTGGATGGCGGGCCGTGGTGATGAAGTCTTCGTAGCGGGTCTGTTCGATTCTCACCGGACGGTTTGCGCGCATGCTGAGCAATGCCGCAATGGGCTCGATGTAGCCGATATCCAGTTTGCCGCCGAATCCGCCGCCGATGTAGGGCGGCTTCATGACGCGAACTTTGCTTTCCGGAATTTCCAGTACGTAGGCGAGTTTCTCCCGTAGCCCAAAAAGGTGCTGCATGGACGAGTGCACCGTGAAGTTACCGTTGCGGTCTGCATCCACAACGCAAACCCTCGGCTCCATGTAACAGGTGTGGACTCGCTGGGTCTCGTAGACGCCCTCAAAAATATGATCCGCCTCGGCAAACCCCGCTTCCAGATCACCGAACTCCATCATTGGATTGACCGCGATGTTGTTCTCCGCATGTTCGTGGAGTTGCGGCGCACCGGGCTGCATGGCCTGTTCGGGGTCGAACACCGGGGGCAGTTCTTCGTATTCCACCTCGATCAGGTTCAGCGCCCGTTCCGCGATTTCCACCGAGGTTGCCGCCACCGCTGCCACCGGCTGGCCGGCATAGCGCACCGTATCGCTCATTACCAGCATGTCCCGCACCATACTGGGTGCATCGGTAGGCACGAAATAGACGGTGGTGTATTTGCGCTTTGGACAGTCGGAAGGGGTAAGCACTGCTTTGACGCCTGGCAATTGTTCCGCCGCCCGAGTATCGATCGTCAGAATTTTGGCGTGCGGGTAGTCACTGCGCAGCATTTTCCCGTGCAGCATGCCCGGCAGTTTGACATTGACCGGGAACCCCTTGCCCCCCGTGACCTTGTCATAGGCGTCGGGCCTGGGGACACTTTTGCCGACGACACTCGTTGTCATGTTTCGCGCCTCTGCATTCCGATCCCGTCAGGCAGCTGCCGCGGCCAGTTTGATGGCGTCGACGATTTTCTGGTAGCCGGTGCACCGGCACAGGTTGCCCGCAATCGCATGCCGGATTTCGTCTTCGCCGGGATTTTTCACGGTGTCCAGCAGCTCCTTTGCAACCATGATGAATCCGCAGGTGCAGTAACCGCACTGGACCGCGCCAGCGTCAATAAAAGCCTGCTGAATCGGGTCCAGCTCAGCGCCCCGGGCCAGACCTTCGATGGTGGTGACTTTCCTGCCCTGCGCGGACACCGCATACATCATGCAGGAATACACGGCCTTTCCGTCCACGTGTACCGTACAGCAACCGCAGCCGCCGGAATCGCAGCCCCGCTTCGGTCCGATCAGGTCGAGGTGGTTGCGCAGCACCCCGAGCAAGGTTTCATCGGGACTCACCGCAAGTTCATGGACGTCCCCGTTGACTTCGAGCTGGATTAGCTTCTTCATTATTTTGCCCCGCCAATCATCCCAAACGCTCAAGGGCGTGACCGAGTGCTCGGCGTGTATAGACGACAGCCATGTGCCCACGGTATTCGCCGGAACCCCGATGGTCGGTGACAGGCTCAATATCCGTGGCTACCGCCATGGATGCCACTTTGAACAGGTCATCACCCGGTTTGGCGCCGTTGAGCTCCGACTCCGCAGTTTCGGCGCGCACGTAGCATTCACCGATACCGCCACCGATCACGATGCGCGAATCCTGGCAGAGGCCAGCCTTGTCCAGCGTGAACCGAACGGCCACGTTGATGATGGCCAGATCGTTGGCATTGGTCTCCAGTTTCAGAAATGCGCTGGTGGTTCCGGCCGCCTGGGCCGGCAGTCTGAGTTCCGTAATAAACTCGTCGGGCTGTAACGCGTTTTCGAACAGGCCGGTAAAAAAGCCCGTCAGAGCAATTTTCCGTTCGCCGTTGGCGCCCATTGCGTGTGCTGTCCCGTCAAGGACCAGCAGAGCAGCCGGCACGTCGTATAGCGGCGCTGATGCCGCCAGGCACCCGCCCACCGTGCCGACATTTCGAATCTGCATCGGTGGATAGGCGAGGGCATCCTTCAGGGCGCCAAACGTGGGGTCATTCTGAACAAAATCGGCCTGATTCAGTTCAGCAAGGGTCGTGGTTGCCCCCAGGGTCACTCCCGATGAGCTCGTCGCGATACCGTTCAATCCGAGGCTGCCGATATCGATCAGCGCCTCCACCTCCGGTAGGAGGCCACGTGCTTCCAGGCCGCGAACGAAGGTGCCGCCGGCAACGATCATTGCGTTCTCGCCGAAGCGCTGTAGCAAATCGATGAGTTCGCTTTGCTGTTCGGGAACGAAGTAATCGCTGAGATCTGGCAGCGTCACGGTCTGGATTCCTTAGTCTAAGCTCCCGATTCTTCAACGATGTAAATGAGCAGCCGGCCAGCGCGCAGTATAAAAAGTATTTAGCGCAAAGTAGCTAAGTATAAGAACGTATAGCGCCAGGGTCGCTCCAGGACTCGCGTTGGCAGCTGCGGTCTATTGACGCCGGGCGGCGTCACACGTCAACAACGGCCGTCGCCTGAACCTCCACCAGAAATTCCGGCATCGCGAGCGCCTGCACGCCGATTAAGGTTGCGGCGGGTAAATTGTCAGGCTCGAAAAATCCCGCCATCGCTTGTCCAAGCACTGCAGCGTATTCGGGTCGATAATCGACCACAAAGGTGATGATGCGTACGACATTGGCGGGTGACGCACCGGCAGCCTCGAGGGCGTGGCCGACGTTCTCCAGCGCTTTCTGCATCTGTTGACCGAGATCCATGCCGCCGACCAGCTGCATGTCCTCATCCCACGCCGTTTGCCCGGCACAGTGGATATAGCGGCTGCCGGTGGATACGACCACCTGTGAGAATCCGAACGGAGCACTGGAAAACAATTGCTCCGGTTGTATTATTTCATTTGGCATTGGACTGCTACCGGTTTTCGACCGTGACGACACTCGCACGGTTTGCCTCACGCATGACCTCGAAGACAGCCGGCGGCGAATGGTGCGAATCCTGGATGATGATACCTTCGCCAAATAAGGCATCCTGCATTGCTGCGGATACCGTATGCAACGGCGCGCCGCCGCCTTCACCCATGCCTTTGGCGCCGTTGAACGAAAACGGTGACGGCGTTTCGATATGGCCATACTTAACGTCCGGAATGTTCAACGCGGTGATCGGCACGTAATCGCTGAAGGTCGACGTCAGCAGATTGCCAATTTCGTCATACTGGCAGGTTTCCATTATCGCGGCACCGATACCGTGACCGGTCGCGCCATGGACCTGGCCAGCGACGATCTGTGGATTGATTGCCTTGCCGCAGTCGTCGATGGCCGCGTAGTCGAGTATTTTCGCGTGACCGGTCTCCCGGTTCACCTCAACGACTGCAATGTGCAGTTGTGATGCGTAGGTCAGTGTCAGGTTGCCGAATTTGCGCTCTGTGTCCGGCACCTCGAAAGGGGGACGATACACGTTGCGGACGTTCAGCGTCACGTCAGCCAGCTCGCCTGACAAAGCTGCGTTGTTACTATTGACGATGTTGCTCAAATACCAGTAGTTGACCGCTCGCTCGGTGCCTTTGACCCGTACCTCAGGACCCTCGTCGCCGACACCGAAATCTAGTTCGTCCACGTCCGCCTCCAGCAGAAAACCGGCTAAGCGCCCCAGCTCATCCCTGAGTTTTCGACAGGCGCCATGTACGGCCGTCAAGCCAGTGACGGCGAACTGGCTCGCGTAGGTTCCGGAGTGTCCGACATAGGTGTTCCAGCCGGCGTCGAAACCGGTCCTGACGTGGACCATGTCCGGCTCGAGGCCGAGTTCATCGGCAACGACCTGCGATGTCGCGGTCTCGTGTCCCTGCCCGGACGGACCGGTGCCGAGGCTGACGATAACAGCTCCATCCAGATCTAACTGTATGCTGCAAGCTTCTGAATTACCTGAAAAAGGCAAATGAGGGTTGATGATCTGGGCCTGCCCGAAATTATTCGTACCGGAGTCCAGTGTCGTACCGATGCCGATACCCAGCAGCCGGCCTTCGTCCCGGGCCTCAGCCTGTTTGGCTTTCCATGCGTCCCAGCCGATCAGCTCTTGGGCCATTTCGAGCATGGCAGGGTAGTTGCCCGAGTCGTAGACGCAGCCGTTTGGTGTTTCGTACGGAAAGTCGCGGATATAATTTCGGAGGCGAATTTCATCGGCGGGGATCCCCAGTTCATGACCGCAGATATCAATGACGCGCTCCATGAACCACAGGTGCTGCATGCGGGAATAACCCCGGTTCGGAACCGCCGGACATTTATTCGTCACGGCCTGCGAAAAATCGATGCGTATGTTGCGCAACTTGTAGCAAGCCGGAATCACCTGGGACCAGATGACACAGCCTAGCGGCTCATATCGCGGATACGCGCCGCAGTCATCGATATGGCGCGAGCGCAAAGCAGTCATGACGCCATCCCGGTCCAACGCGACTTCGGTGTCCAAAAACGTACGTTCATTGCCGTGACCGCTGGCCAGCAGGTTCTCGTTGCGGGTCTCACTCCATTTGACCCGGCGGCCGCCGGCCTTGCGCGATCCCAGCGCAGCGATGGTCATGTAGATGTAATTCCAGATCTTGTTACCGAAGCTGCCTCCAATGTCATGAGTCCGGATTCGAATCTGTTCCGAACGCACCCGCAACGCCGGCGATAACAGTTGCTGGGCAAAACCTGCAAACGAGTTATTGCAAAAGAATTCGATCGTACCCTGCCGGGTCCACTCAGCGACGCAGGCGTTACCCTCAAGCGGCGTACTGGAGAATCGGTGAAAATGCAGGCGGTTGATTTTGACGACGTGGACGGCTTCTTCGAACGCTTTATCGACGTCGCCATACTCATAGAGACCGTTCCAGACAAGGTTAGTACCGGCGGCTTCGTGCACGATCACTTCATCTGCTAGCCCCTGCTCAGCGCTGAGCACCGGGTCCAGCATTTCATAATCCACTTCGATCAGTTCGCCGGCATCCATCGCAATCGCCGGGGATTCCGCAAAGACGGCCGCTACCGGTTCACCCTGGTGACGCGCCCGGTCCACGGCGATCGAATAATCCAGGATGCCTGCTGCCTTGCCCGGCGCCAGTTCCATGTACGGATCACACTGCTCCGCCACTTCCTTGCCCGTCAGCGTGCAAATGACGCCTGGATGCGCTTCGGCAGCCGACACATCGATGCTCAGAATATTCGCATGCGCATACGGTGAGCGCAGCACGTACATGTGCAGCATGCCGGGCGTTTGGTCGTCATCGGTAAACAGACCGCGCCCGCGAACGAGGCGATTATCCTCTTTGCGTCGTGGTGATTTCCCAACCCAAGTCATGCCGTGTTCCCCAGAAATACGCGAGCTCTATCGACTCTGGACCCTGTCAATCGATTAATCCGTCACACCTTCGGCCAACTCCGGCGACAACCCTGCCTGCAGGGCCGTGATCAGCCGGTTGATGTCCTTCTTGGCGATCGGGCGGATCAAACCGCCGGCCAGTGCGACCAGTTTTCCGAACATGCTCAGATCGCCTTCCCAGTGGACCAGCGTGCCGGTGTCGGTCGGTTCCAGTTTGAAATTCGTCGCGAAGTTAAATGCCCCGCCCATAATTTTTCCCTTGCCATCATATGCGGCGCATTCAGGTGCGCCGGAATCGTCCAGTTCCAGCGTAATTCCGGCGGTGCCCCGAATTTTGCCGACTCCGATCGCAATCTTGACCAGCGCTGTCTTGGGGTCTTTCACTTCGATGCTTTTAAATGTAGGTAGACAGGGCGCAAATTTCTCCGGGTCAGCCAGAAAAGCGTAGGTGTCTGCTGGAGAAGAGGTGACCGTGAATTCGCCGTCGAATTTGATTCCCATTGGATTAACTGCCTTGCATTTTTTTGGCGGCCGCGTCGATGGAGATAAAGATATTGTGATAGCCGGTGCAGCGACACAGATTCCCAGCGATCGCTTTACGGATTTCTTTCTGGTTGGGCTTCGGATTGGCCGTCAACAATGCAAACGAAGACATCAACATACCGGGCGTGCAGTAGCCGCACTGCAATCCATGGTGTTCTGAGAACGCCGCCTGTAATGGATGCAGTTCGCCATCCTGTTCGAGACCCTCTACCGTCATGACCTGGGCCTGGTCGGCCTGCACGGCCAGGACCGTACATGACTTCACCGGCTTGCCGTTCAGTAACACCGTGCAGGCGCCACAGTAGGTGGTGTCGCAGCCGATATGCGTGCCAGTCAATTTAAGTTCCTCGCGAAGAAACTGAACCAGCAGCATGCGCGGCTCGATCGCCCGCTTATAGCGTTCGCCATTGACGCCGATCGCAACGTCAACGGGTTCGATGGATTCAGTAGTACTCATGACTCATCTCGACTTGCTCGCCTTTGCATCGCCGCATTGCCGCGTCGATCGCGCGCTTGATCAATACCGCCAATACGGAACGCTTGAATGCCTCGGAACCCCGCATGTCCTCGACCGGCTCGGCTGCGGCGACTGCCGCTTCCGCTGCCTGGTCGATCGTGCCCTGGCTTAACGTTTGACCGCGCAAAATCTGTTCCGCGTCAGTCGCGTGTATCGGGGTCAGGCCGACTGAACCGAGCGCAATCCGCACGTCCTGGCAGACATCGCCGTCGGCCAGCGTCATCTGCACCCCGGCCGTCGCGGTCGGGTAGGCTGGCGCGCAACGTTTGAAGCCGACGTAGGCACCGCCGCTGTTGGCCGGAGGCTGCTTGAATCGCACTCCGGTCAGGATTTCCGTCGGTGCCAGCGCCGTTTGGTAAAGATCTTCGACAAAATCGTCAATCGTCAACACGCGCTGCCCATCAGGGCCCTCGCACAGGATTTCGGCATCCAGCGTGTGCAGCAGCGCCGGCCAGTCGCAACTGGGATCGCCGGACGCGAGTGACCCTCCAATCGTGCCGCGATTTCGGACCTGGACATCGGCGATGCCATTGGCGCAGTCGCTGACTATTGGAATCAACTCTGCTACGGGTGAGCTGGCAATCTGCGCATGGGTTGCCAGTGCGCCGATACGGACTTCGCCGTCGTCGTGATCGATATCAGACATG
>PVMK01173404.1_pt1 | contig 28434 bp, 24 predicted proteins | sample 1853481 | NCBI WGS metagenome assembly PVMK01 (sample SAMN08533507, study PRJNA380276) | Marine sediment metagenome, whole genome shotgun sequencing project. | reverse complement strand
CCTGAGCATATCATAAAGAGACTCTGGAAAGAGAAAGGTGAACTCATAACGGGCAAATGCCACGACATCTTTGTCCCGGATCCGGGCCGGTTTTTTATCCAGCCGCTTGCCGTTAATCCTGGTGCCGTTGGTCGATCCGCCGTCTCGAATTAGATAATTCCCCCGTTTAATTTCAAAGAAGGCGTGCTGTTTGGATATAGCATAATCGGGCATGATCATATCGTTGCCGTCAACCCGTCCGATGCTAAAGATCTCGAGGCGTCCGGTGGCATATTCATTTTTCACCAGCGGATAAATCGCATGTCTCAGGCTATCCGATGCGGAGGCTACGGCCTCACCAGTATCCACTTCAAAAATGACGGTTTTATTTAATTCCTCTTTGGCATGGCGGTTTTGAGTGGATAGGGAGCCGGCCTGGATGGAGGAGCCCACAAGCACCGGCTGTTGCATAAAGCGTTCAAATCCCTCTTTATCGTATACAGTGGCCATTTTCTGAAGCATCTGAAGACCGATTCTTCCGGACGCATTCAGCATCTTGGAAATACCACCCAATTGAGTTCTGGTTTTACCGCCTGCCCCGGCGCTCTCATCGGCAGTCTTTTTTTGCTTTTTCATCAGGCCGAGAGCCTTACCGAACATTTTGTATCTCCCTTTCCCCGGTATCTATGAATAATTAAATTTTTATTGTAATTTCAGATTATTACATGCCGGAAGCATCTTCGCGATTGATTCATACACCTTCAATAAAGTCTTTCGGTAAGAATGAGCAAAAACTTTAAGTGTTTTTAAACAGATTTGATTGACTCCGCACATAGGCCCTTATATGATACAGGCTTAATACCGACCCGCACCCGGTTCGTGCGGCAAGATACAGGTTCGACCGAAAATGCGATTGCTTCTTAATATAATTCTTATTACTTTAGCCATTTTGGCTTGCTATATAGAAGGTATTTACCTTTATTTTTGGCCCCCCCAGCCGGAAAAGGCGATTTATCTTACTATCCGGTCTCGCCGAACTTTCAGTTTTAATCAACAAGAAGCCCTGGAAGTCAACCGTAAAAAGGCCTTTTCACTGTATGTTCCCGTATACCGCTATATCCCACCAAAAATTGAAGCTTCTAAGAAAAAATTTGAGGAATTTGGCAGGGCGGTAACCATTTTTCAGAAAAAAAAAAAAAAAGGGGTGGAGGGTTTAAGGTTACAATTGCAAACGGATTTCGGAGTAGTGCTTTCTCCCACCGATATTATCCATATTGTCAAATACCGTGATCTTAACAACCTATTGGAAGGTATCCTCACCATAGAGGAATCCATCCTGCAAAACAAAATTCTGGAGATACCCAGCATCTCCCGGGTAAAATACCATCAAAATTAAAAATCCAAATTCCGAAGGTACGGTGACGCATGCGGTCGATGACCTGATTGCCCTAGAAAAAGCCCGGTATCTGATGGAGGAAAAAGTCCGGCAACTGTTTTGGCAGGTTGATAAACGCGTGCTGGATCCGGTTCTTAAGGTCTGTATGACAACGCTGCAGCCGAACCTCAAATATGATCAAATAGAAAATGAGCGGCGCCTGGACAAAATCAACCAGGAGTTTCCCTCCGGGATCGTTTCGCACAAACCGGGGGATGTACTGGTACCGTTTCAAAAAATATTGAATGAAAAGGACATATTGCTGCTGAACGCCTATCAGAAGCAGATAATGGCCGGTATATACCGGGATGTTCCCTGGATCATTTTCACCATCCTGTTTATGGTGGCGTTTTATAATTTATTCCTTTCGAAAATTCTGGTGAACGGATTCCGCTATGAGCCGCCTTACCGCTTTTTGTTATCACTGCTGATAACGACGGTCTTAATTCTTAAAGGCTACCTTGTTTTTATTGCTTTTCCAATCTATGGGCTCCCCTTTTGCCTGCTGCCCATGCTGATCATCTTTTTAAACCACGGGAAAATAATTGCCACCGCCACCACCCTGGTGGGCGCCATGCTGGTCAGTCTGTTTACCGGACCAACTTATGAAATTCTGATCTTTTTTACCTTCGGTGGGTTGGCGGCGGTTCTGGTTTCTTCAGGGCTGAGAAAACGTCCGCAAATTATTGTTCCCTCATTGATAGTCGGCTTTATCAACACGCTGGGCATCATCGTCTTCACCCTGGACTGGCAGGCCGTCGCCTATCAAATAGCACCCCTGCAATCAATTAATATGCATGCCTTGGTGGAAATAGTCGATGCCGCCCTGACACTGGAGGTTGCCTGGGCGGCTATCGGCGGCCTGGCAGCCGGTCCCCTGGCCCTTTTGCTGCTGCCCCTGCTTGAAATCGGTTGGGACACTGCATCGACATTTAAACTCAATCGCTACATAGATCTCAATCGGCCACTGATGAAGGAACTTCTGTCCAAAGCACCGGGAACCTACCAGCATAGCATGACAGTGGCCTATCTGGCCCAGTCGGTGGGCGAAGTCATCGGGAGCCGATACACTGTTGTTGCGAATCGGTGCTTATTACCACGACATCGGCAAAATGATGAACCCCAAGTTTTTTATCGAAAATCAGTTTAATGCCGAAAACCCCCATGACGTACTCGAACCACGTGAAAGTGCCCGGATCATTGTTAATCACGTACGACATGGTATGAGAATCGGCCAGGAAGCGGGCCTGCCGAAAGCCGTGGTGGATCTGATTTTACAGCATCATGGCAGTCAGTTAATGGAATATTTTTACAATGTCGCCGCCAAAACCTACCCCAAAAGTACGATTCAGGTAGAAGATTTCCGCTACCCGGGTCCCAAACCCCAAAGCGTTGAAGCGGCAATATTAATGGTCACCGATGCCGTAGAAGCCGCCTCCCGCTCTCTGGAGGACCCGACCCGTAAAAAATTTAAAAAAATGGTCCGCCTCATTCTGGTCAAGCGCATCGTTGACGGACAATTTGCCGAATGCGACCTGTCGTCCCGCGATCTTTCTAAAATCGTGCGGGCGTTGGTCGATGCCCTTGAAGCCTCTTTTCATTCACGCATCCGCTATCCGTGGCAGGGAAAAAAGCCCGCCCCCAAAAAGATCGGCTGGCGAATCGGCGCGGTCGGTGAAAAGGACCGGGATTATCGTGCCTTTCGACCCTAGCACGAAGCCCTGAAAGGAACAGAGTTACGTCATATAAATTACTGAAAAAAGAAGCTTAATCATTTAACCTGTTTAATAAATTCCAAATACCAAATCACAAATTCCAAACGGTTCGACAAGCTCACCACCCTGAGCCAGGTCGAAGGGCAAATCCCAATGATTCAAATTCAAAATTCCAAACACATGCCTCGCCAGCGTTTGTGCCAAATAGCATCATCCCCGGCGGACAAAGGTTTGTGCAGCGATACGGTCCAACTGCGGTAAGTGTTTTGGTCATTGGATATTGAGATTTGAGATTTATTTGTAATTTGGTGCTTGGGATTTGGGATTTTTCGCCAAGGGAGAACCTATGTCTTTGACTTTATTAGAAGGTAACGAAGCCGTTGCCCGGGGGGCGGTTGCGGCCGGATGCCGTTTTTTTGCCGGATATCCGATCACCCCGGCGTCCACCATACTAAGCGCCATGCTGGCCCTGCTGCCGCCCCTGGACGGCGTCTGCCTCCAGGGAGAAGATGAGATCGCCTCCATCGGTGCCTGCCTCGGGGCATCCATGGCCGGATTAAAAGTGATGACGGCAACCTCCGGTCCGGGCATCAGCCTGTACAGTGAACAGATCTCCTTTGCCGTCGGCAGTGAAATTCCCATCGTAATCGTCGATGTACAGCGCCTGGGACCGTCCACAGGGTCTGCCACCCGCGGAGCCGATGGCGATATCAATTTTCTGCGCTGGGGAAACAGCGGTGGACTGCCGGTGATTGTGCTGGCACCCGTCAATGTGGCCGACTGCTTTACACTGACCATCCAGGCTTTCAACCTGGCTGAAAGATTTCGCTGTCCGGTGTTCGTGGCATCCAACAAGGAAATCGCCATGACCCGGGAAAGTGTCGATGTGGAGGCCCTTCAAATACCCGCTATCATCAATCGCGCGGCGCCTCCAGCAGACACCAAATTTCTTCCGTTTCAGGTTCGCAAAGAAACAGGCGTGCCGGATTTTCTGCCCATCGGCGGAAAGGTGCTGGTGCGGCAAACCTCTTCGACCCACGGCATAAACGGTTACATCACCACCGATCATGACGAAATCGCCGGGATTATAAAGCGGCTAAAAAACAAGATCCAATCGGCGGTCGACGAAATCTCATTTTACGAATCCTTCACCGCCCACAAAGGCGGAAACGTTAATCATCAGTTACGGCGTCACGTCACGAGCAGCCAAAGCGGTGTTCAATGATCTCAAAAAAACCAAGCGTCCGGTTTCCCTGCTGGTCCTCAAAACAATCTGGCCGGTACCTGAAACCGTCATTCGCCAGGCAGCCCGCGATGTCAGGCGGGTGATGGTGGTTGAAATGAACCTGGGCCAGTATGTTCATGAAATTGAACGTGTCCTGCCGGATAAACCCATCGATTTTCTTGGGCAGATGGACGGGCGCTTGATCGCCCCCCGGGATATCAAGGAGAATATTATCAATGGATAGTTTGCTTAATATTGAAAGACCGCCCGTATTTTGTCCGGGATGTTCGCACGATAAAATTACCCATACCCTGGATAAAGCGTTTCAAAATATAGGATTGACCGGAGAAAAGGTTGCGATTGTCAGCGATATCGGCTGCTCGGGGCTTTTTGACACCTTTTTTAACACCCATGCCCTGCACGGTCTGCACGGCCGCGCCTTGACCTATGCCGCCGGAATAAAACTGGCCCGGCCGGATCTAAACGTGGTGGTAACCATGGGCGATGGTGGTCAGGGTATCGGCGGCGCACATCTGCTGGCCGCCTGCCGGCGGAATCTGGATCTGACCCTGCTGGTACTCAACAATTTTAACTTCGGCATGACCGGCGGCCAATTTTCAGTCACAACCCCGCTGGATGCCCAGGTCGGGTCCGGTTTTTTAAACCAGCTGGAGCATCCCCTGGACATATGCCAGGTGGCTCGCTCCGCCGGCGCACCGTATGTCACCCGCTGTTCCGGGTATGGCCCTGACCTGGCCGATGAAATCCAGCGGGCCATCGAATTTAAAGGATTTTCCGTCCTCGATATCTGGGGGGTATGTCCGGGCCGATATACCAAAAAAAACAAACTGACGCCGAAGGCCATTGACGCGGCACTTTCCAAATTGCCTTTGATGGAAGGCATTGTAGCCCATAACAATCGCCAAGAATATGGGACCCATTATCGAGAAATGGCCGCCCGGCAAACGCCGGTCGCCGAACCCCTGAAAATTGAAGCCCAATTCGCTCCCCCCCAGCCGGGACGCCAGGAAGTGATTCTGCTGGGCAGCGCCGGCCAGCGCATTATCACGGCCGGCGAAATTTTGTGCCTGGCCGGTCTGACGGCCGGTCTTCAGACAACCCAAAAAAATGAGTACCACATCACCGTCCTGCGCGGGCCGTCCATCAGCGAGCTGATTTTGTCGCCGCAAAAAATTGATTATACCGGCATCCAGAGGCCAAGCGCCATCGTGGCCCTCGGCCAGGAAGGCGTGGATCGCCGCCAGGCCCTGTTCGACAATCTGGAAGATGATACGCTGGTGGTACAAATTGAAGGTGTTGAAATTCCGACCGGCAAGGCCCGCATCCACCCGCTGGATCTAAAATCCCAGGGCTTCAAAAAGCCGGACTGGGCCCTCGCATCGTTGGGCGTGCTGGCCAATTTGGGGCAGGCGCTAAGCCTTGAAATGCTGGCCGCTGCGCTGAAAATCAGGTTTAAAGGCAAGGTCCTGGAAAATTCCCTGGAGTTGATTCAAAAAGTGAGCGTTTAAAATTAACTCTTGCAGATTAGATTTCGATCAGCTTTTAACGATCCATTTATGAGATCAATTCCAAATCCGTCTTCGATAATCGGATACCGATAATTTTCGCTCATCGTAAGTTTCCATATGTTGGGCTGCAGCCGAATCCGGTACACCAATCATCATTTTCGCTTATTCAGCTCTTTAAAAGCGAGTTCTTATCAATCATAAATTGATGCCCTTTTTATACCAAAATTGCTATTTCTCCAATTCCGACTTGACAGCAAGCCCTATCTTTTCAATGGTATAGGGCTTTTTTATGTATTCTCCTGCCCCCAGTTTTTGGGCCTCTTTGACACGCTCCGTTTCAGAAAATCCACTTGCAATGATCGCTTTTTGTCCAGGATGATGCTCGAGAATTCTTTTATACGTCTCAAGCCCGTCAATGCCTGGGGCCATGATCATGTCTAACACCAAAAGATCTGCAGAATTCTCTTTCATGTAAGCAATCGCTTCTTCACCACTTGAAACCGATGTTACAGAATATCCAAGTTTTTTAAAAATGCTGGATGCGATTTCCCTTTGACCCCGCACATCATCCACAACTAAAATCGACTCTTCCCTGCCCATATAATCTTCAATAGATGATTGGGTTTTATCACTGGCCAATCCTTCTCTGGTTACCGGGAAATATAGTGTTAAGGTGGTGCCTTTTCCCTCGGTACTCTGGATATCGATATATCCTTTAAGATCTTTCACTGTCCCCCACACGACAGCCAACCCCAGTCCCGTTCCGCTTCTACCCATCACTTTTTTGGTATAGAATGGTTCAAATATTCTTGGTAAGCTGTCGGGCGAAATGCCTAATCCAGTATCAGAGACGCTCAAAACAGCGTAATCACCCCTCTTCCACGTCATCATACCCTGTTATCGGCCTGTCGATATATTGGTTTTCTGTACGGATAAGAATCATTCCCCCATGAGGCATAGACTCTGCGGCATTGGTGATTAAATTCATAATTGTTTTGGATAGATGGATAGGAGAGCCGATGATATATAAAAGATCGGTTTCAAGATCGGTTTCTGCTTGAATTTCAGTATGGCGAGATTTCAACTTTTCATGCTCAGGGCTCTTCAGGTAATCAAGAATAATATGATTTATATTCATGACTTCGGTTCCGGCAACCCCTCTTCTTGCCAGAGTCAACAAATCCTGCACGATGGTGGCGGCTTTTTCCCCTGACTCTTGTATCGCTAAAATAGGTTGTATTAGAGAGCTGTCCTCCGGCAGATCAAGTAACAACAGCTCTGGATAACTTACAATACCACTCAGGATGTTATTAAGATCATGTGCCACGCCTCCGGCAAGCGTACCGATGGCTTCCATTTTTTCAGCTCTTTGTAGTTGAATTGCAAGCCGATGCCTTTCTCTCTCCGTTTTTTTACGTTCGGCGATTTCCGTTTCAAGTTCTTTTTCCCGAAAAGCAAGTTCTGACACTTTTTTTTCAAGCTCATTCTGATAAGCCACCACCGCTTGATTATTTTTTTCGAGGGTATCCAGCATATCATTTAAAGACAAACCGAATTGCACGATCTCTTCGTTCTTGTCCCCCAAAAAAGTAGAGCGTGCCTTGATGTCTCCAGCTTTTACCTCTCTCATTACGCCAGCCATTGACCTTATGGGGTTTATTATCTTTTTTGAGATCAGCATAAGGATCAGAAGAAGGGTTATAATACTAATGGCCGTTGAAATGAGAAAGAAGCGATTTAATTCCTCTCTGCTATGTTCGACGTCCCGGAATTCTTTTTTCAACAGCCTTTCTGATTCCAGGGAAGTGTCTCCAAAAAGGCCCATAAGCTGTGTACTAATCTCGTCGAAACGCTCGTTGATGGAACGGATTTCATGTTCCAATGCAAAATCTTTATCCAGTAAATCTCTAAAGCTTTTTAAATAACCCGTCACTCGATCATCCAAAAGCTCTGCCTTAATAATCCTGTTTTCAAGCGAATCTATCACCAGGTTAAGTGCTTGGTGTTCAGAGTCCCTGCGATCAATACGATAGCTTATTAGAAAATGGGTTAAATTAAAAAGAGGTTTTAGAAGATCGGTTTTATTGCTTCTTAAAACAAAGGAAACCAATGATCGATAGCTTGTATCCATACGTGTGCGATGCAGCCGCTGTTCGGTCTTCGATTGGATGATCTTGTTGAAATCTTCTTCATATTGAGTCAGACTTTTTAAGACCTGCTCCAGATTCCCTTGGACGGATATGGATAACGGTTTGCTATGCAATGCCCCCAGACGATTTCTCATCTGCTCCACGACCGCCCCGAAACGCTTATCAGCGTCAGGGTGCTCTTGAATGAAAATAGCCCTTTCCCAAAAACGTATTTCATAGAACAGATCATGGAGAGATCGAATTTCCCTTTCAATAAAAACGGCTTCCTGCGTGCGAACTGCGCTTTGACTCTGTCCACTTAAAAAATAGGCTAAGATAGCGTACCCGATGCTGACGATGAGTACCAAAACGCCCACAATGGCATAAAATTTACTGTTTATCGACCGAAACAAAATGAAGTCTCCTATTTCGTAATCAGCGAGAGTTCAACAGGTATAACAGATGGTAATTTCTCTCCACGAAAATAAAGAACCGAAGATTCTATCGATAATCTGCCCATAGTTTCAGGTTTTTGGGCAATCGTTGCAGTAAGCCGGCCTTGTTTAACGGCCTGTACAGCCTCCCGAATTGCATCAAATCCTATGAGAACCCGGGGCGATTGAACTTTCATTTCCTCAAGGGCATCAATAACACCTAGAATCATGTTATCGTTATGAGCAAAAACCGCGTCAAATTCGGTATCCTTTTGTAGCAGACCGTGCATGACTTCCTGCGCCTCCTGCCGGTCAAAATTAGCGACTTCCCGGGCAACTACCGTTATCTCCGGATACTTTCGAAGCTCTTCATTGAATCCCATCCCTCTTTCATGGGCAGCTGAGGTCCCCGGAATACCTTCTATTTCGATCACTCTTCCTTTTCCCTTCAGCAATTGCGCCAATACACGGGAAGCCATCTTTCCCCCTTCCAGGTTATCAGATTCAATGTGGCAAATAATTTCCCCGCCCGAAGATTTTCTATCAACGGTGATAACCGGGATATTCTTTCTGTTGGCCATCTCTACAGCCGGCGTTATGGATTCCGTATTGGTAGGATTAATAATGATCATATCTACTTTTTGCTTAATAAAATTTGCAACATCCGTCAGTTGTTGGGCTTCATTATTTTGAGCATCCCTAAAAATCAGTTTTACTCCGAATAATCGTGCGGTCTCCTGAGCGCCGTGTAAAAGGGTTGAAAAAAAAGAGTTCTTCAAATTTGAAATCGATAGAGCGATCTTTTTATTGAACGGTTCATAGGTAATCAAATCCAGGGGCGTTCGCTTGTAGGATGGAATTCTTTGATCATTCAAAGCCTTCCAGGCCAATTCCACCCCATACTGCCCCATCAACTCCGGGTGTTGTTCTACCGTAGCATGAATGCGACCGTTTCGCATTTCATCGCGCACTGACTCAATGTTATCGTAGCCTGCCAGCCAAATATTTCCCCATGAGATCCAAATAATCCAAGGCTTGAAGAACGCCGAGTGCCATTTTATCGTTGGCGCAGAATATGGCGTCAACGGATTTGTATTTCTGAAGCAATTTGGTTGCTAGTGACAGCGCTTCAGCGGTATGCCAGTTCGCACTTTCGGAGCTTATCACTTCGATCGCACTATTTTGGGTGACGGCTTCGATGAATCCTTTCTTCCGCAGATCAGCGTTTTCAACGCCACGAATCCCCTCAATCACTATGACCTGCCCACGCCCTTTTAATTTATTCTTGACATACATCCCTACCATGCCCGCCCCGATGCGGTTGTCCGATCCTACAAAAGGTATAGAAATACCCAATTGATCCATAGTCCCTTGGTGAAGCGGGTTATCAATATTGATCACGACGATGTTCTTGTCCAGCGCCTTGTTACAGACCCGGACCAATCTCTTTGAGTCAGCCGGCGCAATAACAATGGCTCCGTATCCCCTGGAGATGAGGTTCTCGACGATACCGATCTGTCGCTCCACGTCGGTTTCCCGTTCAACGCCGAAGACTTCTAAGGGGACATTCTCTTCTTGAGCATATTTTCGCGCACCTTCCTCCATTTTGAAAAAGAAAGGATTGGAAAGCGCCTTCATAACAAGAGCTACCGTTCTCTCGTTGCCAGCTTCTGCTGCAGGGATAATCAATAGAAGAAAAAGGTTAGTTAAAAGGATAAAGAATGCTTTTCGGAGGAAAAAGAAATTAAAAATTCTGAACTTTTCAGCTTCCATGATGCCCCCTAACATTTTGTTCAAGGCATTAAAGCCTCTTACTCGATATATGGAAAACACAGGGTGAAAAATTGGTGGTGTTATAAGGATATCTTGGTATTTATAGTGGTTCTATTGAATATTACAGAAAAAAAATGAAAACTCAACGAATTTAAATACCGGCTCGAAAAGAAAATAGAGGGTGGCGTATTCAACTGGGATATCTGATAGAAGATGCGCAAATAATCGGGCTTGACAATCAAATCCGTCTTCGATAATCGGATACTGATACCACCCTTCTGTATTTCGGAACTTATTTTTAAAAAGCGGTATAATTTCCGCTCATCGTAAGTTCCCATATTAGACCGCAACGTGGAGGGATTATGCCAATTTTCAAGATCTTCACCATCGGAGCCGTGCTCCTGATTGCCAGCATGCTTTTTGTTTCCTGTGCAGGTAAACGCCCTTCGAACCTCGGAGTCTCCGATTCTGGGCTGGCTCCCTGCCCGTCCTCGCCGAACTGCGTTTCAAGCGACGCCCGTGACAGCAGCCACAAGGTTCCTCCGTTTCAGTTTGATGTACCTCCCACCGAGGCCTGGCGAGTAGCTCGCGAGCTCGTGTCGGAGCTGCCTCGTACTCGTATCGTGAATGAGACGCCGGGTTACCTTCACGCTGAGTGCCGAAGCGCCCTGTTCGGCTTCGTTGATGACCTTGAACTCCACCTTCGAGTCTCCGAAGGGGTCATTGCGGTCCGTTCTGCCTCACGTTTGGGATATTCAGACCTCGGCGTCAATCGACGCCGGGTTGAGATTTTGCGGACCTCTCTCATCAATCGAGGAATGGTTCGATAGTGTATCTAGGTTGCGGCATAGCAAGGCGCGTCACCGCAACTAAAAATTTTGTGACCAACGATTGAGAACAATAATGAACTTACGCCAAAGGGTGTTTGAGAGCTATAGTCGCGCCAGAAAATTTTCAACGTGGGGCATAATTTCATGCCCGGGATATTTCATTTGTAAAGCGCTGAGGATCTTCTTGGCCTTGTCGGTTTTCATCAGACCGTCGTGAAATAGCTGGGCAATCCGAAAATAGGCCTTGGGCACCATGGGGTGCTGGGGATAAGATTTTACTAACACATTATAAACAGAGACAGCGGCCCGGGTTTTGCCGGTTTCATTCAGCCAGCCGGCCAGTTTGAAAAGCGCGCCGGCGGTCGGTAAAAAACCGGCATCAATTTTTCGGCATTCGCTAAATACTGCCAGGGCCTTATTTTTTTGGTTCTCAGCAGCTAATTTGTCCAGATGGTTGACGCCGTGTTCTAACATCTGCGCCCGGCGTTTTTTCATTTTAAGCAGCGTATAATAACGATCGGACAGGTTGATACCCTTAATTCCCTGATGCAGGGTCATTTTCTGTATGACGGATATGGCCTCATCCAGTTTACCCTCCTGGATCAAGGGCGCCACCTCCCTTAGCACGTCCTCATCCGGATCGACCTCTTTGGGCTTGTACTCCTCAGAATCAGGGTCATTAAAGTCCTCAAAAGCAACCTTATAACCGATTTTGTCATGGTATTGCAGGATAACATAGCCCATGAGGTGATAGGAAACAATGGTATAAAAGCTTTCGGCGAACCCATACAACAACAGGTGCAGTTCGGCCGGAAGGAATTTAATGAGGAACTGAAACAGGTAGGCGGGTGCACTTCCCAGAAGAAACAGGAAAAAGTACATCAATAAATAGGCCCAGCCGACTCTAAAGGTGAGCCTCACAAACATAACCGGATTGAGAGCATGGATCAACCTGCCGGTAGTCACCAGCAGTATAATCATCGACGGTACAAAGAACAAGGCGGCCATCAAAAAGGCGAATCCAATTAAAAGGCCGGCATGAAAGCTGATCCAGCCAAAAGCCAGGAAAATGGCAATATAAATAACAAACTGTTTGAAAACCTGTTGGAAGTCAGCATATATCGTTTGGGCATTTACCGGCGGCGGCTTCAGATTGCCGCCGGCGGTGGCTTTAAGGGACTCGAAAGAATACTTGATTAGCACCAGCCACATCACCCCCTTCATCAAAGAGCTGAAAAGGCCGGGGCCGGAAAAAAACATGGTTGCCAGCGCCAGAACAGCCATCAGGATCAAGGAGGGAACGGAAATCGGATAGGAAAAAATTCGCGGCATCCGATTCCAAAACGGCTCAATAAGATTCTCCACACCGACCCAGTCCACCGGCAGGTTGCATTTGGGACAAAATTGGAGGGTTGACCTGTGCCCGTAACTTTCACTCTCGCGCTGGATGACACATTCCGGACATAGCTGGGCGCTGCATTTCGAACACTGCCAGTGAGCTTTGCGGGTGGGGTGGCCGTCACAAAATTTTTTCATGCTTTATATATCGGAAAATACAGCATAAACTTTAGGGAAAGACACGCATATACAGGTTCAGGGTTCAGAGGTTCAGAGGTTCAGGGGTTTAGACAGTTATCGATTCAGTTTTGTGCAAAAAACGCAAAATATTTTTCAGTTTCTTTGTAAACCCTGGTATACATGCGTTTACGAAGATAAATGTTGGAGTCAACTTTTTAAATCGTTTTTGTTCCGCAAATTTGGTTTCAGGTTTCAGGTGTCAGGAAAGGTAGACGCAATCTCATATCCTGAACCCTGACACCAGAAACCTTACTCTCAAAAAGAGGAATAAAAATAGGATAAAAGTTACACGATCAATTGTAATATAATAGACAGAGCGAAGCGATACCACAAATCTTCAATCTTCAATCGTCAATATTCAATTCCGGCTTGTCCGGGTTGGGGTTTGGAAATAGACCAGGCCGATCTTGACTTCAAGATCGGCCTGATTTGTTTAATTATTGAACGCTTTATGTGGGGTCAGGGCTTTATTCGAGCACCATCAATACCTGATTGGTGGCAACTTTGTCATTCACCTGGACCTTGATCTCTTTGACGGTTCCAGCCTCCGCTGAAGGAATGGCGTTTTCCATCTTCATGGCTTCTAAAATTAAAACTTCCTGATATTCCAAAACCGCATCACCCACATTCACCAGAATATCAATTATCGTGCCAGGCATCGGTGCAACTACTTCTTTGCTCATTCCTTCCTCCCTTCAAATTTGTAATTACTTTTTTGTGATTAATTTATCCATTTTATTTTTCCGCCTGGGCGGATCCCAGGCCGGGAACTTTTTTTTATCAAATACAGTAATCTGTTCTGGTACTTGATGGCGCGTCGAATGTCAAGCTCAAAGCCAAAAATTTCTGTTTGTAACGGTTTCAGATTTCATACCAATAATTGAGTTTATGTTCTTGACGTGTTAGCCGGGTTCATATATGAAGTACTGTTTCAGGCTTTAGGCTTCCAGACGAGCCGGAATTGACTATTGAAAATTGAATATTCAATCACTTGAAGATAGCGAAAATAGCCCGATACAATTTTTTTGCCACAAAATGTCGTAGATCCGCCTCCGGAGGGCACAATCCGCCTGAGACGGACTAAGGGCCTAAGCTCAGTAAATATAAAAAGAGATGGAGGAAAGACATGCGACCTTACTTTGAAAAGATGCAGGACTTTGGACAGGAATTGAAACCCGGGCAGATAAAAAGCACCGAAGCAAATGTGGGTAAAATCAAAGAAGTTGAAGCCCAGGTCGATGAAGCTGTGGAAAAGGTAAAAAATGCCGGAATGCCGACCGAAAAAGTCAATGCCCGCGGACAGCTCACCGTATGGCAGCGTCTTGACTACCTGGTGGATGAAGGCACCTGGGCTCCGCTGCACACTTTATATAATCCGAAAGACAATGTTGAAGGCACCACTAACGTCATGGACGGCCTCGGCAAAATCTCGGGAAAATGGGCCGTAATCATCGGTTTTGACAACAAAGTTTTTGCCGGTGCCTGGCTTCCGGGACAGGCTGAAAATGTTCTCAGGTGCACGGATCTTGCCACGCGTCTGAACATCCCCCTGGTATGGCTGGTGAACTGCAGTGGTGTAAAATTACCCGAACAGGAAAAGTTTTATGGCGATCGCCGGGGTTCCGGGACCACTTTTTACAGGCATGCCGAGCTCAACCAGGCCGGTATCCCAATTCTGGCCGGGATTTACGGCACCAATCCGGCCGGCGGCGGATACCAGGGCATCAGCCCCACCATCCTGTTTGCCCACAAAAACTGCAACATCGCGGTGGGTGGCGGGGGTATTTTAAGCGGCATGTCACCCAAGGGTTATTTTGACCTGGAAGGCGCCGAACAATTGATAAGCGCTGCCAAACAATTTAAAGCCGATCCCCCGGGAAGTACCAAAATCCATTACGACGAAACCGGATTTTTCCGTTACGTTTTCGAAGAAGAAGAGGAAGTTCTGGACGCGCTTAAAGATTATATGGCGGATATGCCGGCCTATAAGCCCAAATTTTTCCGGGTGGCGGAGCCCAAAGAACCTCGCCTGCCGGCGGAAGATATTTATCGCCTGATACCTTTCAATCAGAAGCAGATGTATAATTTCGACGAAATCCTGGCACGTCTGGTGGACGGCAGCGAACATATGGAATTCCGCCCGGGCTACGGTCCCGAAGTGTATACCGGCCTGGTTAAAATCGACGGGTTTCTGGTGGGTGTCATCGGCAACCGGCAGGGGTTTTTCGGGGAAGATTATCCCGAGTATGCCGACTATGCCGGCATCGGCGGCAAACTGTATCGCCAGGGATTGATTAAAATGAACGAATTCGTCACCCAGTGCGGCCGGGATCGGGTACCGGTTATCTGGTTTCAGGATACCAGCGGTATTGACGTCGGCGATATCGCCGAAAAGGCGGAGCTTCTGGGGTTGGGCCAATCGCTGATTTATTCCATTCAGCAAACGGACGTTCCCATGATGCTGGTGGTGCTCAGAAAGGGGACCGCAGCCGCTCACTACATCATGGGCGGTCCCACTGCCAACCGGCACAATGCCTTCACCCTCGGTATGGCCACCACCGAAATCTACGTGATGCATGGCGAAACCGCAGCTGCGGCCAGCTTCTCCCGCCGACTGGTAAAAGAAAAAGATGCCGGCCGACCGCTTGAGCCCGTCATCGAGGAAATGAACAAACTGGTCCAGGAATATAATGATTACTCCCGGCCGGTTTATTGCGCCCAACACGGCCTGGTGGATGAAGTGGCTCGAATGACTGAGATCCGAAAGTACCTGGTCGCCTTTGCCGGCGCCGCCTATCAGAACCCTAAATCCATCTGCCCCCAGCATCAAATGATGCTGCCCAGGCTTATAAAGGGATAGGTATACGGGTTGCGAGTTGCGAGTTGCGGGTTGCGAGTTGCGGGTTACGGGTTGCGGGTTACGGGTTGCGGGTTGCGGGTTACGGGATCCGTGTTAGAAGAGGTGGTAATGCCGCGAACTTGATTACCCTTTGAAAGGCATATAAAATTTGGGTGGGAGCGGCTTTCCAGCCGCGATCAATGGAGCAATAAGAAATGGCTGATCGCGGCTGGAAAGCCGCTCCCACAATTTATTGATTTCTTAAGCGATCCATCTTGACGCCTAGGCACTTTAGCGTGACACAATCCGCTATACCAGCATCTCAACACTCCCTCCGGGGCGTATGCCCTACGGGCCGGAGGCCAATTGGGACGATCCCCCAAAATAGAATCCCAAACAATGAAACCGGTTCTCAAAAAAAGCATTTGTCTGGCAGTTGCCGCATCGATTTTATTATGTGAACTGCTTGCTGTGGCATGGGCTGCAGACACCAATCTTTCCGGCCAAACCACCGGAACGCTTTTATCCAGCCCAACGGTCACCAACGGCAATCCCTTATTGCTGCAAATCGATACCCGTAAATTCAATCCGCCGATCGCCAGTATGAAAATAGTATTTCAGCAGCGCGATTTTTCGATTTATCCGCATCCGGTCAACCAAGACGGTTACCGCTTCGGTTTGATCGGCATTCCTTTTCGCAGCGTGCCGGGACCTGCAGAACTTACCCTGAAATGGACCAATGCCACGGGCGATCATAGCAAAACCATACCCTTTGAAATAGTTGCCGGAAAATACCGAACCGATGTGCTGAAGGTGGATCCCGCGCGGGTAAACCCGAGCAAAAAAAATATCAAGCGCGCAAAAAAAGAGGCCCGCAAGGTTAAGCAAACCTATACCGACGGCAGCCTCGCCGGATTATGGGAAGGTGCTTTTCAGCTTCCGCTGACAAGTGAGATTACCAGCCCCTTTGGCAATAAACGATTGTTTAACGGGCAGCTGAAAAGCTATCACAATGGGGTGGACTTTCGAGCCCGCATTGGCACCCCGGTTTCTGCAGCCAATTCGGGGGTGGTTAAAACGGCCGAAAATCTCTTTTACTCCGGTAACGTGGTTATCATCGACCACGGAAACATGATTTTTACAATTTATGCCCACCTGAGCAAGATAGAGGTGAATGTCGGTCAGCAGATTGAAAAGGGCCAGCAAATCGGCTAACCGGCGCCAGCGGCAGAGTCAGTGGACCTCACCTTCACTGGGGTGTCAAAGTCAAGGCGCCGCCGTTAATCCAATGCAGTTTATTAAAGTAATGGCTTCTCTGATCAGAGAGCAGGAGTAGGTCAGGTCATCCCATTTAATAACTCCCAAAGATCAATTGCCTCAATCAAAAATAGAAAATATCCGTTGATCCGGAGAAAACCTGTTTGAAAGATTCTAAAATGGTTTCTTTTTCCAGCTTGCCGGTTAATGCCTTTTTTGACAATTTCTGTCGTGTGGCTTCAAATTTTTTGCGCACAGAAGGTTCCATCCGACTGATTATCTCCTGATTGTCGTCCCGGTAGATTGGACCGGAATGCTCGATCTCTAAAAAAGTTTTTAAAACCTGTTCCCGGGCTTGGTCGGAATTCATGGTGGCGTGCTGCCATTTGTGCAAATAGCCGCTAAGCCCGTATTTCCTGCGAGCCCCGGGCTCATAAATCGGACTTAGGGGGATCAGCGTAAAAAGAAACATTGACCAGCAAAGGTTTCCCTCGTAGTGCTGACCATCAAAAGATTTGATAAAATCCCGTGTGCGCTGTGCGCTTTCCTCCGTTTCCCCCGGAAACCCGAAAATAAAATAACAGGAGCAATTGAAACCAGATGCTAGCAGTTTTCTGAGTACCCGGTCGTAAAGCTCTGGCGAAGCTTTTTTATTCATGTTTTTTAAGATTTGAGGATCCGCTGACTCCAGCCCCAGTTGTACTTCGATACAGCCCGCCTGCCGCAGCAGGTCAACATCAACATTATCAAGTGTGCTGGCGCGCACAAATGTCATCCATTTTAGATCCATCCGCGCGTCTACGAATCGGCGACAAACGGCTTCCAGATCACTTTTACCCAGCCGGAAATTGTCATCCACGAACCATACATACCGGGCTCCCCGTGCTTGCACCGCTTGCATCTCAGCCATGATGCGCTCGGTCGTTTTAGTCCAGGTCAACCGTCGATCTTTGGTAAAGTTGCAAAAAGCGCAATAATAGGGACAGCCGTTGGAGGCCTGCATCGACACAACGCCGGATTTGATAAGTGCATCCGGCAGCGCCTGCCAGTCAATGGGAAAATCTTCAGAGCGGGCGATATCGTCGATCCGTTTCGTGAAATGGTATTCATTTCCGGTCAAACGGGCGCAGTTTGGAATGTCGTCAATGTCTTTGTTCTCTTGCAATCTTTCTAATACGTCTTTCAGGATCTGTTCCCCTCGCAAGCTGATGACACAAAGATCTACGGCAGGCTCGTTTTCTATATCAAGAAATAAAAATTCGTTATTGGCGGACTGGGTGTCATAACCCGGTTGCTTGGTTCGCTCGAGCATTAAATAAGACATATACACCAGCGGCCCGCCCACGATGACAAACACATCCGGCGCCAGATCACGGATATCTGCCACCAGTTTCACCAGATTCTGCTTGCCGGGGATAAAGGTGGTGGAAATGATCACCGCCCGCGGATTGCGGCCGAGAAGCTGCTTGAAACGATCTTTTTCGTTATAAAAGGAGTTGATCAACTCCACCTTAAAATTGTTTTTGGTAAGGAAATTTAACAGGTAAATACCATTTAACTTGGGTGCCGACGCCCAACTCATCTGGTCGTCGCCTTCAATCGGGGTTTGAACGCTGCCGCCATGGGTCAAATAATTTTGCACCACCTGGATATCAGCGGTCCGTTGGTCAAGGTTTAATCTTAACGGATTGGTGCTCGACAGACTGTCCGATCCCGAATCGGATATAATAAGGGCATCTAACGCCAATGGAAGTGTCTCGCCTTTCTGGTTTGAGATGGGTTATAGTTGTTTTAGATGCTAATCGCGCACTAGTCAAGGATTACCGCCGGGCTTGGGATTTGGCAGTCAACAGCTTAAAAATATAAAGTCAAAAAGCTTAACGTTATCATTTCGCAATCAATATGATCCTGCCTCACGTTACCCGTCTAACTCCGAAATACGACGATGCTCACGGATCACCACGAACGCGAAGGCGATCCAGATGAAGACCAGCACCACGTTCAGGATGAAGAACGACTGGGTCGAGAGGGCCAGCATCTGGACCCCGATAAGGACGGTAAGGGCCGCAATCCCGTCGCCCATGCGGACAAAGAGTGAGTCGATCATCGGCTTGCCTTTGTACTTCATCTCCGCTGAAACGGGCAGCCACAGTACGTTGCGCGCCGTGTTGTTGATGGAATAATCGGTAGCGTTCTCCGCAATCTTCATTGCTTTGACAATGGCCAGGATCGGGACAAACGCCATGGCAGTGTAAGAAACCAGAGCAACCACGGGCATCGTGAGTAAAATTACACCAAAGCCTCCGAATTTGAGCAGGCGCGAGGCCACAAAAGCCTGCAGCAGCAGCGCCATGATGTTCACCCAGAAATAAAAGTCGCCGTAAAAAGCGGTGGTTCCATCCCGGGTGAATGCCATCAGTGCGTTGGGATCCGAAATGCTCTCTTTGAGTGCCTGCCCCTTTAAAAACTCCTGGACCACCCGGAAGAGCAGGTTTTCGCCGTTGGTGTTGACCCAGCTCAAGAGCAGCGTAATTAAAGCAACGGCGATCAGGAAGCGGCTGGAAAAAACAATGGAGATGGCGTTACGTCCCGAGTCCTTTAAACCGGACCCGGCCCCGGGGGTCGCTTTAGATCCGTTGGCCTGCTGATGCGCACGACGATCGACCATGCGGTAAAGGACAATGGACGCCGTCAAAGGGACCATGGCCACCACAAGGAGCCACTGCGTGCCGAAGAGTCCGGATTTTACCAGGATCTCGGTGATCCAGGAACCACAGGCGGCTCCGGAAGTGGCCCCGACCGCTATCAGGGGGAACATCCGATTCCCGCGCTCCTCGGTATAAAAGTCTGCCGCAAAGGTCCAAAATTGGGCGACCACAAACACCCCGAACATGCCGACCCAGAGATAGAACACAACACCGGAATACGGAAGATTTTCCATAAAAAGACCGGGCTGAATGGCCCAGAAGACAGCCAGATTGAACATACAGAAAAGCGTGGAGCGGGTGATGAGGGCACTGCGGCGGTAGCGGTCGGAGAGCCGGCCGAAAAACCACACCACAGGTATCAGCAGCAGACTCTGCCCGAAGCTCGAATAAGCCTTGACCTCCATTTTGGAAAGCCCGCCGATATCGGAAACGGCGATCCATCCCTCCCGCAGGGGCTTGATGAAGTAGTAGGCGCACAGAATGAGGAAGACGTTGGCGAACATCAACAGAGCGGTGAAACCCTCCCCGGCTTGGACATCCGTAAAAATTCGCAGAAATCTCTCCAGTTTGGAAGGCTTCACAGGGCTGCGGGTCCTTTCGAGTTTAAATCTCCCAACTTATTGTCCCTTTGCACGATCTGGTTGTGAAGGATCAGCCGGCGGCAAATTTTCAATGGCCATTGCAAGCTGTTCCAGCAATATATCATTAATTTTCCCGTCGACCATAAGATGCTGTTTTTTTTGGAAAGCCTTGACGGCCGCCTTGGTTTTAGAACCGGATTTTCCGTCGACCTGGCCGACTTTGTAGCCCAGTTGTAAAAGGGCCGCCTGGGCATTCGCCACCTGCAAGCGTTCTTCCTGCCCGGCGGTGAAGCCGATTAAATTTCGTCCAAATGCCAACTCCGGCGGCAGTTCGCCGGGAGCCACGGGTTCCGGCGGATGATCCGCCTCTATTAGCCGGTGGATATATGTCGCCAGGGTTTGATGATCCACCGCCGAGTTTTTGTAGAGTACGTTTGAAATTAAAGTCGCCAGGTAGAACAAACGGTTGACCCCGGCCGGGGTTTCTACAATGGCCAATGAATTCATGTAGTTTTTGACGTTGCCGTGATATTTTTTACATTTGAAACCCGGCTCTTCTTTACAGCTGTAAAGCGATCCGGATTTGAAATAAACAGCGGAGTCATACAAGGCGGGCGATGAGGCATAACGAATGCGGCGCTCGGTCATATAAAGCAGACGCTTGATTTCCCAGCTTGAAAAGATGTCCACCAGCTTTCCTTGCTCCATCAACAAAAGCAGGCGCATGATCTCCCGTGCGGTGCCGTAACTGTTGTAGCCGGTGGGTACCCGGTTGCTTGCCGTGGCGGGTGAAAAAGCTGCCCTGACGAAAAAACTTCAAATCCAGACCATTGCGTGTAAAAGGAACCAGGAACGTCTGCTCGTAAAGTTCACGCAGTTGTTTACGGGTAGCTTCTTTAAAAAACCGTTCGGCTTCATCATTGGAGACAGGATAATCCTTCTGGAAATGTCTCAGCAGCATGGCATTTTTCATCACCATTGAAGCTGCGGCATTAGAACTGATGGAAAGGGTCCAATCCAGATACTCCCACAGGGACCCCTGATCGCCCATCTTTAATGGGCGAAAACTCCGGGCGCCGGTAGCGGGATTGAAGATGCGAACTTCGTGGTGATCCCACTGAATGAATTCATCTGCCGTGATAATGGTTTCACGAAGCAGCCGTTTACGGTCTTCGATGTCATCCGGATAAATATCGGCCAGCGCCTGAAACAGCGCCACGGCCACGGCAATTTTTCCGACGCTGCCGACGTTCTGTCTGAAATCAGCACGGTGTTCCGCATAGCGCGGATGATCAAGATCTGAAAGATCCAGCACGGCAACACCATAACGGGCCCCTTTATCCCCTAAAAGTTGGCCAACGCGGGCGCTGAATTCCGGGTCAGGTTCCGGCAATTCCAAATCCGGGTAATCCAGCAGTCTTAAATCCACCAAAGCGGCGGGTAGCAAGGCGCCCGGGGGTTGTCGGCGGCCGCGCATTTTACCGAAAACTGCCAGTCGGGCCGCTTCAATGCGTCGAATTCCCGTTTCAGGGTAGGCGTCCAGCGGATATGCAAAACCGGCAACGGTGATGGACAAAAGTATTAAAATATAGATACAATACAGAATTCGTTTCATTTTTGCTTGCTTTTTCCTAGTAAAACAGTAACAATTAGCATCATGAACAAGAGACTCGGATTTAAGATTTATTTTGTAATTATCATCTTAATATTTGCCACTCCGGTTTACACCAACCAGCTACCGACGGATTTAACTGAAACCTGCGATCCAAAGTTACAAAAAGCTCTGTACCAGTGTCTGGTTTCTCTCAATCTTGATAAGGCCGTCAAGCGGAAATCCTTGAGCATCGTGTTGGTTGACATCACGGACCCGTCATTCCCCCGCATGGCCTATGTAAATCCCAATGAGATGATGTATGCGGCCAGTTTACCCAAAATTGCCATTCTCCTGGGGGCGTTTGAACGCATCTCTAAGGGCGAAATGACGCTGGATGCGGCAACCCGGGATAAGCTGGTACAAATGATTCGCAACTCATCCAATCACGCAGCTACGGAAATCCTCAATAAGGTAGGCAAAGCCTATCTGGCCGATTTGCTGCAATCGCCCCGTTATCGACTCTATGACCCTGAGAGAAACGGCGGCCTTTGGGTCGGCAAGGAATACAGCAAATCCGGTACCTGGAAACGGGATCCCCTTCACAACCTTTCCCATGGCGCCACCGCCCTTCAAGTCGCCCGTTTTTATTATCTGCTGCAAACCGGCCGGCTGGTATCCCCTGAACTCAGCCGGGAAATGAAAACCATCCTCGGCAACCCGGCGATCGAACACAAGTTCGTCAAAGGTCTGAAGTCAGTTCATCCGGAATCCCGCATCTATCGCAAGTCCGGCACCTGGCGACAGTATCATTCAGACAGCGCCATCATCGAGCATGACGGCCGCCGCTATATTGCCGTCGCTCTGGCTAAAAACCCCCGGGGCGGCAAATGGCTTACCGATTTGATCGTGGCCATGGATAATCTTGTCTTTCAATCTGCTAATTAATCCACCCTGAAAAATAGTATATTGCAAGTTTGTAAGCTTTTTTGTGAATTTTCAAAGAACTGTTTATCACTTAAATGTGCTATTTTTCAGGGCAGATTAATTAGGAATCTCGTCTAAATCAATCACCATAGCATATTTTTCTTTTAATCGCTGATCCAGACCATTCAGAAAAAGGTTTTGCCGGGCACGCGCGCTTTCCAGAAAGGGGCGGATTTGGAAGAGCACCAATTTGTCTTGGTAAAAACCAAATTCGATATCGGCCGGAACAGGATCACCCTGGATGTTTTTCAACATGGGGAAGCGATCAGCAACGGATCTGGCAAATTTCATCAGAAGCTGAATATTTTTTTGACTCAAAACAGCCTCACTGCCACTGGCCGGCATTTTCGTCATACCGCCTTTTTTTAGAATCACCCGCTTATAGGGCTCCGTGGCCTGGGCCATCAGACGCACTTTTCCGTCAGACATGTTAATGCGCAACTCTTCGGAGGTTTGACCGGACACCGCACCGCCGACGCCTTCATTAATTGCAATGGTAAGCCAACCGGTTTGACCGCTGTCGATATCAGCCGTGACCATCACGCCGGATTTATCGGCCGGTATGCTCTTTAACAGCAACACCGAGGCGTAAATATGTTCCGGGTTCTCCATGTAGGCCTGACGCCAGCGATAGGCACGCTCTGAAAAGGGAGAGGCCCAAACCCGATTGATCGCTTCCAGCACATTTTCAAAACCCACCACATTGACCACCGTCAGGTTCAGGCCGGCGCCGGTAAAACCCGCCAGATCTTCCACATTGGTGTCGCTGCGCACAAATACGCCGTAAGACCCTTGCGGACCGAAAGTTTCAGCCATGGCCTCTTGCAGCCGAAAGCGAAAGTCATCACCGGGATCAGCATTTGAGATCCAGTCGCGCATTCGCTCTAAAAATCGCCGGGTAACGCTCTCCTGCTTACGGGGTTCTGCGGCGAGACTTTCGATTAAAGCATACTGTTGTTTCATCCAGCTAAATGCACTGGGCCCACCGGGCTCAAAGGGTTGATCCAGCAAGGCCCGAAAATGACCGAAGGGGATTACGACACCATCGGTGACGGCTTCGGGGAAGTGATGTTTGAGTTCACCCAGATTGGCGGCCTTTGGCCCGGCAACCTGGCCGGAGCCCTCGGCCCGCATCTGTTGCAGCGGAATAAAGCTCAGATTGTATAGATCCAGTTTATTAAGGTCCGGCCGAATGACGATATCCTGCACCCGGGCTTCCTCGGCGAAGACCTCATCCCAGTGGGGTCCGTCCTCAACCAGCTGGACAATACCCCGGGAGCTTACGGCCAGCACCACTTTATTGCCTACCCTGGCAGTAATCTGCGGCAGCAGCTGTTTGTCCACCGCCACGTTGGGAATCCCCAGATTACGCGCCAGCAGTTGAATATGCGACAAAATATTGCCCTTTCCGGCCGTAATAATACCGGCCACCGGGGGCAAATCTTCGGTGGTTGCCGGCAGCACATAGATACCGCTGCGGTCAATTTTTTGCGAATCACCACTGCTTTGCGGCTCTCTGAGAATGCCGCGGGCCAGCCCGGCATTCAGTCCGCGCAAACCGGAGGCCAGTTTCTGGTCAAACAACTCATTTTGGATACCCAGCTGCTGGCCGGCATCGGCCATCAAACTTTCCAATATTGCAGAATACAAAAGCAGCAGGCTGCCGCGCAGGCGGTCATGAATGTAACGCCTGGTAAGCGGCTCGATACCCTCGAGACGGGTCACGGTTTCAAAAAAATGGAACCGCAGTTGCCTGTCGGACCATTCAGGGACACGGGCGGCGTATTCCAGGCCGGCCTGATAGTCGATTAATTGGGGATCGGCTTTCAGCTGCGTCCGAAAACTGTCCTGCAAAGCCCGCTGCTGACGGGAAGAAATCAAACCGATGCCATAAAGACCCTCGGAACAATAACCAAGCCATAGTATCCGTTGGCGACGTGAGGCCCCGGGAAGTTTGTCAATTAATTCATTGCCACTGCGATATAAATCACCCTCCAGCACCAGGCTGGTATCCAGTAGAGCCAGCTTTGAGATCGCCCGGCCGGCCTTGGGTAGGTTGTCACGCAGTGTTGCCAGCAGACGACTGACAATCGCAAAGCGTGCCACGGTATCAGTTTGATTCCGCAGCTGCGCGGCATCCTTATTGATTTGACGCTTTAATCTGGCATTTTTGAGCTGTTTTGCCAGGGAGGCAACTGCCGGTCCGACATCCTGGGGCCGGTAAACTTCTTCAATGGTTTGTGCCAGATGCTCATAATCGCTTGAAAGCTCGGAAATACCGCGGGTTTTGGCATAAGTACGAACCTGATCGGCATCACTTAATTCCGGACGGACATGAATTTTGATCCGCAAGGTTTCAAAATTTTTATCTTTTTCTGCAATGGATAAAGCAACTTGCCGCATTTCACTGATCGGTGCATCCTGGCGACCGTGGGGCACAAAGCGCACCGCCTCGCGCAGCACAATATACCGTTTCTGGTTCCAGTCCGAATCTTTAACCAGAGCAAGCAAAAGACCCCGTCCCCCCCGGATCTCATCTTCTGTTTGCAATGCCCCGCGATAGTATCGGGCTTTGCGGAAGATCCAGCCGTCATCGGCATCAATCAGAAATTGTTCCAGGATCATTTGTTTTATGATTTCCAGGTGTTGGGGATTCTTCTGTAACACTGCCGGATCGATATCCGCATAAATATTGGCAATGTAGTAGCTCGTTGTTGCGCATCAATTTGACGCGCTCCGTCCATTCTCCGTGCTGCACCCCGCCGCCGTGATCCTTGCAGGCGTATTCTTTGGGAGGCAAAATAGTGCCGTCATTGCAAAACCAGCGCAGGCGAGTGAAAGGTCCCCGGGGGGCTTTCTTCATCTCCTGCACCCAGCTGCGCAAGGTTATATCGTCCGGTGGGTCCGTTGCCGCACCGGCAAACGGAGTCATAAAAAAAGCGGCTATAATAAAACTAATGGCCAGGGCTCGTTTCATACATTCAAATCCTTAGATCAAATAGATCTGCTACAGACATAATATTAAATAGATCTACTATAGGCATGATTTTGCTTTTTTTCCACTATTGAGATCAATTTTTATTGATTTCTTATCCAAGTGTTGTCGAGTAAAACGAAACATCCCTTACGCAATGGCGGGAAAAATTTCAGATGGAAAATCTCAGAAATGACCTGCTAAAATCAAATGCTTCGTTGGGTAATAATATAACCGCCCTCCGGTCGTTTCTCAAACCGCAGCATGCGGGTCATACAGGCGGGTATTTCATCGGGATAATGGGTGACATAGATGATATTTGTTTCGCTGTGACCACCGATAACATCAATCGCATCTAAAATCCGACCCCCGGTTGATAGGATCCAGTCCCTGGCAGGGTTCGTCCAGGATCAGGATTTGCGGCATTTTCACAAGGGACCGTGCCAACAGCAGCATGCGTTGTTCCCCATATGAAAGTTGGTTAAAAAACCGATCGGACTTATCGGCGATGCCTAGAACTTCAAGCCACTGCTCGGCGGTTTCTTTCTGATCGGTTGAAAAATCTCGATAAAGACCCACGGAGTCAAACAAACCGGACAGCACCACCTCAAACGCAGGTATCGGTTTGTGATAGCGGATTTGAAATTCTGATGACACGATACCGGTTCGTCTTTTAATGTCCCAGATACTTTCCCCTGACCCTCGACGGCGGCCGAACAGGTAAATTTTGTTGGCGTAGGCCTGGGGATTGTCTCCGGTAACAAGATTCAGCAGGGTGGTTTTACCACAACCATTGGGTCCAAAAATAACCCAGTTTTCACCGGCTTTCATCGCCCAGCTGATCCTGTCCAGAACCGTGGTCTTGTCATATTTGACCGTAACATTTTCCATGGATATCAAAATGTCGGGTAATGTTTCATCGACCTTCAGCGGGTCGTCCTTCCCGGCCGGTATAGAAAAAGATGTCGTAAAGGAAGCTGGATATAAACGTTCCATCTGCGAGGGAGTCAAGACATCCTTCCGCCGGCCCTGGAAAAGGACTTTCCCATCGCGTAGGGCCAGCACATGGGAGATATTGGAAACAATTTCCCTTTGACGATGGGTGGCCAAGATTACCGTCCGATTTTCATCCATCAGGGTATCGATGATCGGTGCCAGATCGCGGCGCGACGATCGATCCAGCCCGTCAAAGGGTTCATCCAAAATCAAGATATCCGGAGAATTGATCAATACCCGGGCAATCTGTACCTTCCTCATTTCCCCGGTAGACACGACTCGGATATCCCTTTCAAGCAGATGCTCAATCTGCAGTCTAACGGCGATCTGCTCCACATCAATGGCTGTGCTGCCTGCAGCGTTATCACTTTCAAGCAAGGTCTCATAAACCGTGTGGATGTCATCCCAATTGCCGCTGAAATAGCGGGATGCGTCACGCATCTCCTCCCGGGCAATCAGACGCTGATGATGCTCAAAGGACACATATCCCGCCGTCAGGGTATGAGAATAGGTTATCGTTCCGCGCACCACCGGCACTTCACCGGTTAAGGCCTTAACCAGGGTTGTTTTCCCGGCACCATTGGGCCCCAATATTGCCCAGTGTTGGCCTTTGTCAATTTGCCAGTTGGTATCGGGCAATAAAAACGTATCCCGTATTCGCAGGGTAACTCCCTCAAGCCGGATTATGGATTGTTGTCCCTGTCCCCTTTGCAGCAGGCTATTCTCAGGGATGTTGTTATTCTTTTCTGGCATATTTGTAATCGCCTTTGGCTTCAGGTTTAATGGGTTCAGAGGTTCTGGGTTCAGAGGTTCGAAGGTAACCCTGAACGGTGAACCCTGAGCCTTTGAACCCCTGTAGCCTGACACCTGACACCCGAAACCTAACAAAAGAAGGAAGAAAATAGAAAGGAAAACTCGTTAAAAACAGTGTATTGGGCAATCAGTTACTTTCTCCGGCATCTACTATGAATCTTGACATTGAGCCCCAAATTCTGTTAGCCTTTTAATTTAATGCAGGTATTCCCTAGGTTGAGCGGTTCAGGGTTTGGGGCTACGCCCTTCGGGCTTTGGGCTTCGACCCCACAAGCAACGTTCCGGGTTGAAAAACCCCAGACAGCACGTATCAAAGGGATCGTGTCATCATTTGGTTATAAATCCGTTTCACTCAATGGGGTATGACGGGTATTCCAGATTTTGATTAAAATTGTGAGCCGTGTCAATCAGTTGTAACCTTTAAACCCTGAACCTGGAACCGCTCAGTTTGGCGTATACATTAAGGAGCTTTTCAATGACCGATGCTACTCAATCGTCGAATCATGATACTATCAACCTCATGCTGGCAAAACAAATCAAGGAATTGCCTGAAGAAAGGCAATTAATCCTTCTTAAACAGCTTTTAAAAGGAGACATTGTCGGCACGCTGTTTAAACTTATTGGTGAAATGTCCGAAGGACAGCAGGCGCTCCTTTTAGAACAATTGCAGGAAGGCTCTGCCAAAGTGGTCAACTTGGAAGAGACCGAAATAGCCCTGAGGAATTATCACCGTAAGTCCTGTATGCTCAATATAACTTATGCGGTTGAGCAGCAAAATTTTGAAAGCTTTATGCTCGATATCAGCCCTGCCGGCGCATTTATTGAAACCGACGAAGCCTTTTTCGCCGGCCAGCAGATCAAATTGTCTTTCACTTTACCGAGCGCCCCGCAACCGCTGAACATTAGCGGTGAAATTCTGTGGAAAGGAATGCTGGGTATCGGCGTAAAATTCAATGATCTTCCCACCGAGCAGACCGATGCCATTGCTTCATTTATCGAAGAGGAAGACAGAATATAAAACGCGTTGCGCGTTGCGGGTTACGGGTTGCGGGGTGCGGGTT
>PVMK01122787.1_pt1 | contig 28438 bp, 24 predicted proteins | sample 1853481 | NCBI WGS metagenome assembly PVMK01 (sample SAMN08533507, study PRJNA380276) | Marine sediment metagenome, whole genome shotgun sequencing project. | reverse complement strand
ACAGTGGTCATAAATTATCCCTTGTGGGATCCTGCACGCGAACCGGGAAATCGCCATCACCGACCTGGACCTGCAGGTCATCGCCGGTTTCAACTTGCCCAACGGAGCTTACCGGGCGCCCATCGGATTGAGTCACGATCGAATAACCGCGTTGGAGGATCGCACGCGGATTCAGGGATTGAAGGTGCAGTTCTAGACCAGTCAGGTGGGTGCGTTTAAGATCGGTAATATGCGTCAAAGCTGTACCTGCGCGGTGGTTGAGCTCGTCCAGACGCTGCAGGTCGCGTTGAACCTGGGCCAGGGGAGTGCGAAACAGCAGGTGATTATGCTGACTTTCTAACTGCCTGCGCTTTTCCAACAAAACAAATGTGGTTAACCTGGATAAATCTTGTTGCAGCTCCCGCAGGGATAATCGCAAATCGGCCTGGTCAGGCGTGGCAAGCTCAGCGGCGGCGGTCGGAGTTGGGGCACGCAGGTCAGCAGCAAAATCGGCGATGGTGAAGTCGGTTTCATGACCGATGCCAGTGATGACAGGGGCCGGTGAATCTGCAATGACGTGAGCAACCCCTTCATCGTTGAATGCCATCAAGTCCTCGATTGAGCCACCCCCGCGAGCCACCAAGATCAGGTCCGGTTCAATCACCTCATTGAGCGCGCCTACTGCAGAAATAATTCCTTTTGGAGCCTGGTCCCCCTGAACCTGGGTGGGCGCAAGAACCACCCTCACCAATGGGTAACGGCGCTTCAGGGTATCGTGAATATCCCGCAATGCTGCCCCGCTTGGAGAGGTGACGATCCCGATGGTCTGCGGCCAGGGGGGGATAGCACGTTTGCGTTCCTCATCAAATAAGCCTTCCGCTTCGAGCTTGGCTTTCAGGCGCAAAAATTCCTGGTAGAGTGCACCTTCCCCGGCAGGGCGGATCATATCCACGTAAAGCTGGTAATTGCCACTGGATTCGTAGATGCTGATGCTGCCGTGAACTTCGATTGCGTCACCGTCGCGAGGCAAGGAGAAGAGATTTTCGACCTGGTTGCGCCACATCACGCAGCGCAGCGCAGCATTGCGATCTTTGAGGGTGAAATAAAGATGACCGGAAGCAGGCCGGGAGAGATTGGAAACCTCGCCATCCACCCATAAATCCTGCAGGTTTTCATCGCTTTCGAGCAGGTCCCGCAGGAAGCGAGTGATATCGGTGACAGACCAGGTTGAAGGTTGGAACATTGCCATTTGCATCATAAGGTTCTACCCAGGAGAAATCTAATCAGGAGGATACCTGCTGTCTGGGGGCTTGTCAACCATTCATGAGGGTTGGCTTTTCTGCTACAATATTCATGCTGTTCAGGGTATGTAAATCTCAACTCGGCTTGGAAAATTTCCATTTGCTGATCACATATGAAACATATTTGGTCCCCATGGCGCATGTCTTACATTCAAAAACACAAAGATGAAAGCGGATGCGTGTTTTGCGAGGCTCAGGGTATCGCAGATGGTGTCGAAAACCTGATCCTCTACCGGGGGCAGCGGGCATTTGTGATCTTAAACCGCTACCCGTATACCAGTGGTCACCTGATGGTGGTGCCCTACCAGCACGAAGCCTCCCTGGATAGCCTGGACGCTGAAACGCGTGCGGAGCTGCTGGAACTGGCCAACAGGATCGTGGAAATGCTGGGCAGGGAATATCACGCGCAGGGCTTTAACGTGGGCATCAACATCGGTGAGGCAGCCGGGGCAGGCATCACCGAACACATCCATCTGCACGTAGTGCCACGCTGGTCAGGGGATACTAATTTCATGTCATCGCTGGGGGAAACCAGGGTGCTCCCAGAAACACTCGAAGACACATATCTGCGCATGCAGAGAGCCTGGCAGCAGGATGATTCCTGATCACAAACAATATTATCCACAGCTAACATTTTCAATGGCATTTAAGGAGATCAGAGCATGACAGAACATGACCATGAAGCTGTAATTCTCAGCGCAGTCCGGACGCCCAGCGGTCGATTCCTCGGGTCTTTGAGCGGCATGCCTGCCCCAAGGTTGGGTGCAGTGGTCGTGCAAGCTGCAGTTGAGCGAGCCGGGATCGAGGATCCAGCCATGATCGATGAAGTGCTGATGGGCAACGTGGTTTCAGCGGGATTGGGTCAAAATCCTGCCCGGCAGGTGTCAATCTTCGCGGGCTTGCCGTACTCCGTTGGAGCAACTACGATTAACAAGGTGTGCGGCTCCGGGCTAAAGACGGTAATGCTGGCATCGCAGGCCATACGCGCGGGAGATGGCGACCTTTATGTGGCAGGCGGCATGGAAAATATGAGCCGGGCGCCTTACCTGGTTCCAGGAAGGACGGGAGAGATGCGCTACGGGCACGCCCAGCTGACGGACGCTCTGCTGCTTGATGGGCTGTGGGATCCGTTCGAGGATTGGGGGATGGGAGATGCAGCTGAATTTATCGCAGAGGAATACGAAGTCACGCGCCAGGCGATGGATGAATTAGCGCTGTCCAGCCACCAGAAAGCAGCCGCGGCGCACGATAATGGAAAGTTCGAAGCAGAGATCGTGGCGGTCGAAGTCCCTGGTCGTAAGGGCAAGATAACGATTTTCGAGGCTGATGAAACCTTCCGGCGGGACACCTCCCTCGAGGCGCTCAGCAGATTAAAACCAGTATTTCAAAAAGATGGCAAGGTGACGGCTGGCAACGCGCCGGGGTTGAATGATGGTGCGGCGGCGGTGGTGGTTGCAAGCCGGGCGAAAGCCGAAGCGCTGGGATTAAAGCCCATGGCGCGGGTGATGGGCTACTCACAGGCGGCAGTTGAACCCAAGTACCTCTTTGACGCTCCCTCCCATGCTATCCCGCAGCTGCTGGATAAAATCGGTTGGCATTTATCTGAGGTTGACCTGATCGAGCTGAACGAGGCCTTCGCAGCCCAGGTGCTGGCAAACGGCACTGCTCTCGCTGACCAGGGCTGGGATTGGAACAAAGTAAACGTCAATGGGGGCGGCATCGCGCTGGGACACCCGATCGGTGCCAGCGGCACACGCATCCTGGTGACATTGGTTTACGCTCTACAAGAGCGGGGTTTGAAACGCGGCATTGCGACTCTGTGCCTGGGAGGTGCAGAGGCGGTAACCCTGGCGATCGAAATGGAAGCAGATTAATATCGAAGAGCACAAGTAGTAAATACCCAGGTGAGCGCGTTTAACTCCCTGACCTGGATAAAGGATGGCAGACGTGGAGATAGAGCGTTTATTTGTGGTCGGCGCTGGGACGATGGGCAGTGGGATCGCGCAAACTGCAGCTGTATCAGGCTACCAGGTGACCCTGATGGATGTGATCACGGAGCAGCTCGAGCGAGCCGAAAAGGGGATCGCCAAGTCGGTTGACAAGCTATCCAGCAAGGGTGTGCTCGATGAACAGGGTGCAGCCGCGGCTGGCCAAATCAGTTTTGTGGCAAACTACAATACCTTATCCGAGGCGGATTACGTGGTTGAAGCTGCCACCGAAAATCCAGATTTGAAGCTGAAAATCTTCGCCGAATTAGATCGCCTCGCCAAACCAGAGGTGATCCTGGCATCCAATACCTCCTCGATCAGCCTGACGAAAATTGCTGCAGCTACCGGGCGTCCCGATAAGGTGATCGGGATGCATTTCTTCAACCCGGTGCCTTTGATGCGCCTGGTTGAGATTATCCGGGGGATGGCCACCGCAGATGATACAGCCGCCACGGCAATGGATCTGGCTCGCAAAATGGGTAAAGAACCCATTGAAGCGAATGACGCGCCCGGGTTCATCTCCAACCGCGTATTGTGCCCGATGATCAATGAAGCCGTCTTTGCCCTTCAGGAGGGAGTTGGCACGGTTGAAGCAATTGATGGAGTGATGAAACTGGGTATGAACCACCCCATGGGACCGCTGGCTTTGGGTGATTTGATCGGGTTGGATGTGGTGCTCTCAATTATGGAGGTGCTGCAGCGTGACCTGGGCGAGGATAAGTACCGCCCGGCGCCTTTACTGCGCAAGCTGGTAGACGCTGGTTACCTGGGCAGGAAGAGTGGAAAAGGATTTTATGACTATTAACACACAGGAAGCCATCATTTATTGATGGCTTCCTGGCGCGCTGCGGATCCCTTATCCACGAAGGAGGAGGGATGCCGCAGCGCTAAGTTTGGTACTGTCAATCATGGGCATCACCTCCTTGTCGGTGGGATAGCAAGGAGTCGGTGGTTCGTCCACCGTTGGATAAAGTATCACATAGAAAGAAATGAATGTCAATAGGATATTACTGGTCTGAATTATTTCGGGTATTCAAAACAGGAATTTATAAATGTCATCTTCTAAATCGAGGGACAGGAAATTTGGTCGGCAGATGGTGGGGATATTCGGGGGAGCAGCAATTGGCTGGGCACTGACATTTATCTTTCCAGGGCTGGAAGAGCGGTTCGGGATGCTGACGATCTTGTTGTGGAGCGGTGCCATCGGTGGTATATTGACCAGCATGGAAGAGTTTGCACGGGCAGGCGCGGCCCTGACAAGAAGGGATAACAGGACACTTAATCTGCTGGTTGGCTTGGGTATGCCGCTCTTGCTGCTGCTGATCCTCTACCTGGTTTCTCGCTAAATATTAATTGATTTTTCACGTCCCTCGAGATATAATTAGATTGAAAATTTAATAGAACCTTCGGGGCAGGGTGAAGTTCGCAATCGAATTGGCATCAGGTTGCGAGACAAGTCCCGACCGGTGGTAAAGCCCACGAGCAGGGTGCAGTAGCTCCAGCCAATGTGAGCCACCCGCACCAAGCATGATCCGGTGAAACTCCGGGGCCGACGGTACAGTCCGGATGAAAGAAGGTCACATACCCCTCGCCAGAAAGGTGAGGTGAGCTCGCTGCATGCCCCGAAAACTAACCAGTTTTCGGATTTTGTTTATTCCCGGCTTGCAGACCCGGCTGTAACACCCTGCCCCGTATAACCGCGGGGCTTTTCTATTGTCCCGCTAAAGATATGGATCTGACAGCTACGCGCAAGATTGCGAACACATCTCGGCAGCGACTGAGGAGACACGGTGCCTACCTGGTGCCTGTCTCTGCGGGTATTGCGATCCTGATCTGGTATTTAGTTGCTCGATACGGGGGATTCCCGGCGTTCATATTACCCTCACCAGTACAGGTCTGGAATCGTTTTGGGAGTGCATTACTGGAAGGCCGCCTGGCGTACCACATCGCTGTGACCCTGGGGGAGGTGCTGGCAGGATTGGCGATTGGCGTGGCAGCTGCCACGCTGCTGGGTTACTTATTGGCCAAATCGGAGACGTTCGAGCGCTTATTCGCCCCTTACATCGTTGCCAGCCAATCGATCCCGATCGTGGCTATCGCGCCTTTACTGGTGCTGTGGTTTGGCCCTGGCTTGGCGTCCAAAGTGCTGATCTGTGCGCTGATCGTGTTTTTCCCGGTTTTGATCAATACAATCGTTGGGCTGAGATCGGTTCCAGACGAGTTGAGCGACCTGATGCGATCACTGAAGGCCAACAGCTGGCAAACCTTTAAATACCTGGAAGTACCCTCGGCACTGCCGGTTTTCCTGGGCGGGCTGCGGATTGGGGCGACGCTGTCAGTAATCGGAGCCGTAGTGGGAGAGTTTGTGGGCGCGGATCGCGGGCTGGGATTTCTAATCAATATCGGTCGCGGCCAATATGATACTGCGCTGGTTTTCGTGGCCATTTTTACCCTGGTCGCCATGGCGCTGGCATTGTATGGGCTGGTGGTGCTGGTTGAATCACGATTGCTCTCCTGGCAGCAGCGGCCGAGTGAATCGAGATAATTCTCATGAGAATCTATGAAAGCAAGGTTTACCAATCCAGAGATCATTACCGGTCTTTGCTCAGGAGTTCAAAAGTATGAAATTAAGGTATGCATGGTTGAGCCTATTACTGGTGTTTATTGCAGCCTGCAGCAGTTCACAAGGGGCAGCGGAGCCAATCCCAGCCGACTTGGAGAGAATCCGGCTGCCGATGGGGTTTATCCCCAATGTCCAGTATGCACCTTTTTATATGGCTGTTGATGAAGGCTATTTTGCAGATAATGGGATCGAAATCGAATTTGACTACAGCTACGAGACGGATGGGGTCACCCTGGTTGGTGCAGAAGACCTGCAGTTTGCCCTCGTCTCCGGCGAGCAGGTGCTGCTGGCGCGTGCCCAGGGTCTGCCAGTGGTTTATGTTTACGGATGGTGGCAAGATTACCCGGTGGGTATAGCCGCCAAAGTAGGTGAGGGGATCCGGTCACCAGAAGACCTGGCTGGGAAGAGGATTGGATTGCCGGGTTTATTTGGTGCGAATTATATCGGCCTGCGGGCCCTGCTCAACGAAGCTGGTTTAGAAGAAGACGATGTGATCCTGGATTCAATCGGCTTCAACCAGGTGGAAGCCCTGGCGACCGACCAGGAACAAGCCGTGGTGATTTATGCCAATAACGAGCCGATCCAATTAGCTGCCCTGGGATATGAGATCGACCTGATCCGGGTGGCGGATTATCTGCAGCTGGCGTCCAACGGGTTGATCACCAACGAAGCCACGATGGCCAATGACCCGGAACTGGTGCGAAGGATGATCCAGGCTATTTCACGCGGGCTGGCTGATGTACTTGCGGACCCCGATCGCGCCTTTGAGGTCAGTAAAAAATATGTTGAAAACCTCGATCAAGCTGACCAGGATATCCAGAGAGAGGTGCTGGACGCATCGATCGCGTTTTGGAAGGCGGAACGGTTGGGATTTACCGCCCCGCAGGCCTGGGAGAACATGCAGGCGATCCTGCTGGACATGGGATTGCTTTCCCAAGCACTAGATTTGAAGCAGGCATTCACAAATGAATTCGTCGATTGAGATGATCGCTGAAACACCCACAAATACCAGTGCGAACGGACCGGCACTGGTGGTGCGCGATGTGGACCTGACTTTCCAGGATGGTGAACGGGGTTTGCATGTCTTGAGCGAGATCTCTTTTTCTGTGGCAACGGAAAAGTTTGTTTGCATCCTGGGGCCTTCCGGGAGCGGTAAAAGTACGCTGCTGCGCATCCTGGCGGGACTGTTAACTCCCAGCAGGGGAGATGTGTCCTACCCTGGCCTTGATAATGAGGATTCTGGCCAGGCGATCGGTTTCGTTTTTTCAAAAGGCAAACCTGATGCCCTGGCGGACGGTGCTGGAGAACATCACCCTGCCATTGGAACTGCAGCATATTTCCAAAGCCAGTGCAGAACAGCAGGCGCAGAACCTGGTCGACCTGGTGGGACTGGAAGGCTTTGAAGACTCGCTGCCCAGAGACCTGTCGGGAGGCATGGAGCAGCGGGTAGCGATCGCCAGGGCGCTGGTATACGATCCAAGAATATTGCTGCTGGACGAACCTTTTGGTGCGCTGGATGCGCTGACCAGGGAACGAATGGGAAGCGAACTGCTGCGCATCTGGCAAGCGCGGCGCAAAACCGTGCTCATGGTGACCCACGCCATCCCGGAGGCAGTATTCCTGGCGGACCGGGTGCTGGTGCTGAGCCCGCGTCCGGGGGAAATTCGCCTGGACTTACCTGTCGACCTGCCGCGTCCTCGGGAAGAAGGCATGAAATACACATCAGAATTTGGGGAGATAGCAAGACAGTTAAGGTCAGCCATCGGCTGAGCCCTGCGCGTTTGCAAAATTCAATTCTTAAGCAATGATTAGTAGCCGGGTAGAAATCTGCCTTGGCTGATCTTGGCATGGTAAGATTCGTAATCACCCAATATTTAAAGGTAGGAGAACGCAGTTGGGAAAGAAAATCACCCTCATCATCCTGTTTGCATTGTTCGTTTTCATTGTACCTGTAAGAGCCCAAGACAGCCCCCGGTTTGACACATTAACCATCGATCTATGGCCTGAGTACGACAGGCCCAGCATGCTGGTGATCTACAAGGCGGTGCTATCCCCGGAGGTGTCCTTGCCAGCAGAAATCACGCTGCGCATGCCGGTCGAGGCAGGTGCGCCGGTTGTAGTCGCTGTTGGCCCGGATGTGAACTCGGTGGCAGATGCGGTATTCGAGACCCAGGTAATGGGTGAATGGCTGGAGGTTTCCTTTATCGCCACCACTCCTGTGATCCAATTCGAATATTACGATCCCGATTTGATCAAGGATGGCGCAACCCGCAGCTACGATTTCACCTGGCCGGGTGATTATGGGGTGGATACCCTGGTGCTGCAGGCGCAGCAGCCGCTGGGCGCTGCGAACATGACCGTATCACCGCGGATGGGCAGGATGGTTCAAGACCAAATCGGATTTACTTATGACATCATCGATGTTGGGCAATTAGAGCAGGGTGAGACGTTTGAGCTGGGCATGAGCTATGAAAAAGACTCGGATGCTTTGAGCGTGGAATCCCTCCAAATTCAACCCAGTGCGACGATCACGCCCGGGAGCAGTAATCTTTTCAGCCTGGACCAACCATGGATCTGGTTCCTGATCGCGCTGGGCGTGTTGTTGATCGGTGGGGGTGGATACTGGTACTGGCGCACGGGACAAGAGGATGCCGAACCGCAACAACGCAGACAGCGCCGTTCATCAAAGGATGGCCCGGCGGGGGTACCGGAAGGGAAAACGGTTTACTGCCACCAGTGTGGGAAACGAGCCAGGCCGGGAGATGTTTTCTGCCGTACCTGCGGGGCGCGATTGAGAAGTGATTGAAATAGATGGCATGAGGGGGTTGAGGTGATAGAAAACTCGTAGAAAGGTCTTTTCCCCGGATTAACACCCGGGGTTTTTATTAGATTGTGTTCCGATGAGAATGCTTTGGGATGTGGCATGGTGGAGGTCTCTTCGTCCTGGGAAGAACACCCAGGATGTCAATTGCACTGTGTTCTGCTCAGAGTGCTTTGATTTGGGTTGTTCTTTTATGATTTGTCAGCTGTACATAGACCATAAGTAAGGGCGAAGCATTCTGCAAATGGTGTACGATGTCAAACCCAAATTTGTACAGAATGCTTCGCCCCTACCGCAGTGGGTATAGAAAAACCAGATGCTCGTGCGAGCACCTGGTTTCTTATTTCTTGCAAAAACTACTGCAGGAAATTACTACTGAGTTACCTCGGGGCGGGTCATGCCAGAGACATCACCACCGATATCCTGCAGGCTGTCGTATAGGACCTGGAGCATATACAACCCGTTGTGGGCGTATGAACCGGGGTCCTTGAGCGCCCATGTGTAATTGTAAGCCGTCCGCAGCAAGCGCGGGGTCCAGGCGTTGTATTGGTTGCCGTAGTTGGCTTCGTCCGGATTGGCCACACCGTCCCCATTGGTATCTAAGAACCAATAGGGGTAAATAAGACCTTCGAAGGCAATCGGTGTGCCGATCACTTCAGCAGCATAAGCCTGAATGGCGGCATAAACTGCGTCGTTGACATTCATCACCTCGACCGCAATTCCGGTGGAGGCGTCGCCATCACCATCGTAGTCGACGGCCGTCATGCGGATTTCATGCAGTTCCTCTTCGCTTGAGATGCCGTGGCAGGTGTCGCAAGCTTCGATCTTGACCTTCAGCGCATGCGTGTCGTGGCATTCGATGCAGGTCTGGAAACCAGGGACATGCATGAAGCGCCCATTGTAGATCTGGCTTGCGTACTCGTAGGCACCCTGTACTTCGGTACCGAACAGCGTAGCGCCGGCGGCGAAGAAATGCGGGTTGGTGAATGACAGACTTTCAGAAACTTCATCATCACCAACACCAGAGGAGACGATCCTGGCCTCGACACCAGGTCCAGATTGGCGACCCTGGTGGCAGTTGAGGCACAGGTTGGCTTCCGTGTTCTCAAGGGAAACCACTGAGCCGCTGGGGAATTCAACTTGCTCAGAGATGTAGCGGGTGAAGGTGGACAGGTCGTCGTGGCAGGAAGCGCAGTTCAGACCGCTGGCTAAGGGCTGTGGGTAGGTATCCCCGCCCGTAGTGATGAAGGTGGGCAAACCTTCAGCCGAGTGGCACTTGGAGCAGCTGGCTTCGACTTCACCATCTTCATCCCAGTGGCGCCAGGGCTCACCAGAAGCAGCGAAATGACCGGGATCCTCACGGTGCAAGGGGGTCATATCAACCGGACTGGAGACCTGGTCATTCAAATCGGCGATCGAGTCGTAAAGCAGCTGGATGATGTACTTTCCGCCGTGTGCAAACGCGCCAGGATCTTTCTGTGAGACCTGGTAGTTATAGGCAGCCTGCAGCAAGCGTCCAGTCCAGCTGGCGTACTGATTGTCAAAGTTGGCTTCATCTTCACCGGCTTCGCCATCGGCGTTGGTGTCGATGAAAAAGTAGGGATAAGCATGCGAATCATAAACCACCGGTGTACCTGCTACCTCAGCTGCATAAGCCTGGATGTCCTGGTAGAGCAGCTCCTGCAGTCCGGCGATCTCGTCCTTGATGGGTTCTTCGACGTCGCCATCGCCATCATAGTCTTTCAGCGAGCCGGCGAAGCGGATCATCTGGATGTCTTCCAGGCGGGCCACACCTTCGTGGCAGACAGCGCATTCATCAACCTTGATTTCCAGGGTGTGCATATCGTGGCAGCTGATGCAGGACTGGTAGCCTTCGACGTGGTCGAAGCGTGGGTCGTACGCAAGGCCGTCATACTCATAGCCACCCTTGACCTCGGTGCCGTAGCGGGTAGCGCCGGCAGCGTAGTAGTGGATATTGATAAAGCCCAGGTCCTCGCTGACCGTGTCCAGGTTCTCACCAACTGCTTCGGCGATGGATTCATCAACCGTAACTTTGGATGAGCGGCCCTGGTGGCACTCCATGCAGCGTGCCTGGTCACCCAGATCGGTCAGTTCGAGACCGGAGGGGAAGACCACGCTATCGTGCTCAAGGGTTGCTTCATTGTGGCAGGCAACGCATTCGACGGTTGTACCGATCGGTGCAGGTCCTTCGATGGTGCCGAACTGGCTGCCATCGGCACCCATGTAGGCCAGGTAGCCAGGCGTGCTGTGGCACTTGGCGCAGCTTTCGGGGATCTGCGCAGGATCATCTTGATCCCAGTGGCGAAAAGCCTCAGCTTCGAGATCGTTATGGGGGGAGTTGGTCCACTCTGCCTCGAAGGGGACCAGGACTACTTCTGATACAGGGCATCCTGGACAGTCCGGGCAGGCTTCTGCTTCCGGACAGCTCGGACAGGCCTCCGGTTCCGGGCAGGGTGCAGCCTCGGTGGTTGGACCGGAAGTGCCGCAGGCTGCCAGAGCCATGGCAGCCATCAGCAGCAGCCCAACCATAAGATGTTTGTGTTTCATTCCATTCTCCTTAGTTGTATCTCGATACACTTTTGACAATAAGATATGGGACAATCGTCCTTCTCTACTTATATCGGTAGCTTCCTACCTTGTTCTGGATTATACGCGAATTTTCGCGGCGCATGAATCCAAAAAAAAACACTGCTGTGTGTTCTCCCTTACAGGAGACCGCACAGCAGCGTTGGCATTATTCTGGGTCAATTACATTACCAGAATCTTATACCTGTACTACTACTGCCCCATGGCTGCAATTGAAGATTCGAGCAAAGCTCGAACATAGGACGGGTTGTGGACACCCAAGCTCTCGTCTTCATGGGAGATCAAGATATAGTTCCACAAGGCCTGGGCTTGAGCTGCGGGATAGAATCCGACCACGGGGTGGTCTTCTTCATGATCCCACATACCCTTGGCTACGAGCAGCCCTTCAAGTTGCTCCAGCTGCTCTGTGACCTCAGTCTGTAAGCCGGTGTCATCAAAGCCTTCCATGCCGGAATGGCACTCCTGGCAAGCAGCGACGTCCGGGGCAAAGGTGTGATTGTCGTCTTCGCCCAGGTGGCAGGTCACGCAGGTGTCTTCCACCATGGAGTAGTGTGCAGCTGGGCTGCCCTCCACCTCACCCGCTCCTCCGATACCGAGCAGTACCGCAGTCTGTGGACCGTGGTGGGGTCCCCAGTGGGTGCTGTCAACTTCAATGTTGCCATCAGCATCTGCTTCAGCGAGCTCGCGGCGCGGTTGGTGGCAGCGACCGCACAGGTTGCCCTCGCCACCATCGTAGACAGTGCCTTCTTCAAAGGCATACATCACCACCGGGTCGGTGGTGGTTAGAGCCCAGTCCGCACCAGTGTAGGTCATGTGGACCTCGTGACAGGTGCGGCAATCCTGGTGGGTTGCTTCGCCGGATGCATCCTCGACCTCTTCGGGGAGCAGACCGGCTTCAACCATATCCTGGAAGGCTCCACCGGAGTGGCAGCCGGCGCAAGAGGGCCTTGTCCCAGCATATGCAGCAGCAGTACCGCTGCCATGCAGGGAGGTTTCCCAGGCCGTCTTCTTAGCGGTGATTAACGTTGTTTCATTGTGGCACTCGATGCAGGTCAGGTCGCCCATTTCTGCAGCCGCGCCAGCGGCGCCGGCAGCACCGGCAGCACCAGCAGCTCCTTCAGGTCCCGCAGGACCAGCAGGTCCTGCAGATCCGGCGGCGCCTTGCTCGCCTTGCGCTCCTTCGGAGCCAGCACAGGCAGCCAGCGCCATGACCACCAGCAGCAAGAGCACCACCATAAGATGTTTGTGTTTCATAGCATTCTCCTTGAGTGTATCCGGATACACTTTTGACAATAAGATTTTTGGCGATCTTTCTTCTCTACGTTGATAAGCAGCCTCCTCTTAGGTTCTAGACAAAAACGAATATTCCTGACGCGGGTTCTCCGCTGCCAGGTCCAGATTGTGTAATTTTACATATGCTTTATACACCAATTATGAGTAATATATTAGTGGGATTTGTCACATATTGGTCAGTGACAAACGTATTGACTCATTAACCCTTATTGGTTATATAAAATAATGCTCCCGATCCAAACTGAATGGTTAATTATCCAGCCTCTATTAAATCAAGAATTATTCGGCTCTCAATTATTGGGCAATAATCCAGCTGGATGCAAAATATCCCCGACAGATTGTGCATCGATCATCTTTTGAGCCAGGAAATTGTTCTCTGGATCGGCAGGGTAAGATAATTAGAGCGAGGTATGTTGGATATTGGCAGACTTTGACAATGATGGCACAGCAGTCGTCGCTCAACCTTCCTGATCTGTGATTACACCGTCACCGCTGCGATCAACAATGAGGTACGAGGAGTAGGTACGTTGGAGCCAATGCAAAAACCAAACGTCTGGATAGCATAGAACTGGATCGTATGGAGCATGGCGGTCAGACCATTTAAAAAGAAACTGCTGTGCAAGTCCCGTCTAAGAGCTTGCACAGCAGCGTTGGCGTAATTCGCAGTTAACTACAAACCAGAATCACAGGCCTAATTTACTGCCCCAAGGCTGCGAGTGAGGCTTCTAGCAAGTCCCGGGTGTATGCGGGATTGTGGACACCCAAGCTCCCGTCCTCGTGAGCAATGAATATCCAGTTCCAGAGGGCATAAGCTTCAGGTGCAGGGATGGTTTCTACAGCCGGATGGCCTTCTTCATCCAACCAGCCCTTGGCGATCAGCGCCTGTTCCAGTTGATCCAGTGTCTCCTGCACTTCGGTCTGCAAACCGGTGTCATCAAAGCTTTCCATACCAGAGTGGCATTCCTGGCAGTTAGCAACGTCAGGCTCATAGGTGTGGTTGGCACCCTCGCCCAGGTGGCAGGTCACACAGGTATCTTCTACCATGGTAGCGTGCGCGCTTGGGCTGCCTTCAACCTCTCCGGCGCCAGCAATGCCAAGCAGCATGGCACCCTGTCCACCGTGGTGAGGCCCCCAGTGACTGCTGGTGACTTCCACATTGCCATCGGCATCTGCCTCTGCAATCTGGCGACGAGGCTGGTGGCAGTTGGCGCACAGGTTGCCCTTGCCGCCATCGTACGTCACGTCTTCGAAAGCGTAGAACGGCACCGGATCGGTTGTCTCCAGTGCCCAGTCCTCACCGGTGTAGCTGGTGTGGATTTGGTGGCAGGCACGGCAATCCTGGCGGGTGGGGTTTGGATCCCCAGCCTCAACCTCGTCCGGGTTTAATCCCGCAGCAACCCTTTCGCTGAAGCCTCCACCGGAGTGACAACCCGCGCAGCTGGCGCTGGAGCCGCGTACAAAGGCTTCACCAGTTCCATGCAGGGATTCTCCCCAAGCGGCTGCCTTTCCGGTAATTAAGGTTGTGTCGTCGTGGCACTCAGTGCAGGTCAGGTCGCCCATTTCTGCGTCTGCGCCGGCAGCACCGGCAGCGCCGGCAGCACCGGCAGCACCGGCAGCACCATCGGGTCCAGCGGGTCCAGCAGGTCCGGCGGCGCCTTGCTCGCCTTGCGCTCCTTCAGAGCCAGCGCAGGCAGCCAGAGCCATGACTACCAGCAGCAAGAGCACCACCATAAGATGTTTGTGTTTCATAGCATTCTCCTTGAGTGTATCCGGATACACTTTTGACAATAAGATATGTGGCGATCGTTCTTCTCTACGTTGATAGGCAGCCTCCTTAAATGGTGACATTTAGAAACGAATAACCCCGGTGGGCAAATTCTGCTCCCAGGTCCGAAATGGGTAGTTTTACCTATGGTTTATACCCCAATTATGAGCAAACAATTAGTGGATTATGTCACTTATCGCGCTGTGACAAACGTATTGAGTCTTTAACATGAACATAATTGGAATTTCCATTTTAAGGTCCTACCTGTAAGGGAAAGAATAAATATTTCCATCCCAAAACCTCAACTTTCCAGTAAAAATGATCGAAATCAGTTAGGATTTCCCACTGTTTTCGAATAATCAGTGATCAGGTGCGTGGAAACTATTTTGCGAATGAATAGATATAAGTTAGCGCTTCCCACATTTGCTGATCGGTAAGCGTCTCTTTCCATCCAGGCATTGATTTGCTGCCCTCCGCCACAACGCATAATTTTTCACCGCTATTGGTGCGTAAATCCTGTGTGGTGTCGGGAATGGTGTAATCCGGGGTACCAGGGATACCGCCTGAGCCATCAACTCCATGACACATACCGCAGGCCTGGTCATAAATCACCTGACCCGCGATGGAAGCAGCTGGATCACTCCAATCAAAGGGGTTAGATTGTGCCAGGTAATTTGGGTCACATGCGATATCTTCGACAGCTGCTGTCGGTGGAGGTTGGGCAACAATCTCTCCTGGGATGGATGGGTCATATGAGAATGTGCGCACATAGTCAATCACTGCCCAGCGTTCTTCCTGGGAAAGCCGGCCCTGCCAAGCAGGCATCGAGCCTTTACCTTGAGTGGTGATCAGGTAGAAATCACGCGGAGCCTGGCCATCAACAAAGCGCAGGTCGGAGAGATCAGCAGCCCCCAATACTTCCCCGGTACCATCAAGCCCATGGCAAACCTGGCAATTTGCTTCGTACAGGTGTCCTCCAAGGGCAAGTGTTTCAGCATCTGTAGAAAAACGCCATACATAAAAGATGACATCCCAGATCTCATCTGAGGTCATTAAGTCGCGAAAGCCCTCCATTTCTCCTCGTCCCTCAGTGACCGTTGAATAAAAAGAGGCTGGGGTTTCACCACGCATATAATCCAGATCACCAAAATTGCGTGCACCAGGCACAACCCCATTCCCGTCTTCGCCGTGACAACTGGCGCAATTATCTTGATAAAGCGTCTGGCCAAGTTCAGCTGAGGGCAGCCTGGCAGGGTAGCTCTGGATGGAGAAGGATGGCACCGTTGTTGCCGTCAGAGGACTGCTTGGCTCTGTAGCCGGGATGAGGGTTGGTATTGGCGTTGGACCTGAAGGCAGGCTTTGTGGAGCCGCACAAGCAGTCAATAACAAAATAATTATTGAGCATAAGATTGCGATTTTATATGTCATCTTTTCTTATTCCCTCTCAGGCAGAGTGTGAAGATAATTCACCACATCCCAAGTTTCATGAGCAGAAAGGTTCTCGTATAAGGCTGGCATCTGACCAAACCCATTCAAAATCGTCAAATAGACGGCGCCATCGAATTCTGTGGTGATCTGGGAGCTGGTTAAATTTTGTGGTGTGCGGTCAAAATAATTCGCCAACGGTCCATCACCGTACCCCAATGCTCCATGACACAACTGACAGTGAATATCAAAGAGAATTTTGCCGCGCTGCAACGAGACCTCATCCGCTGGAAATGGATTAACTGGAAATTCATCAGGAATAATTGCCAGCCCTTGCACGGGCACTGCACCATCTGGAGGCAAGATGCGGGGGCTTTCCTGGTAATTTATTGAGATCTGATCCTGCATGTCGGTGGTAAAGGGGATTTTTAAGATCTCGTAGGTGAACAAAAGCCCGATGATGAAAGGGGTCAGCAGAACTGCAATTATGAGTAATCCACGCTGCAAACGAGGACTCATAGCGAGATCATCTCCGCTTCGCCGATATAACCGGCCTGGTTGGCTTTAAGCACCTTGCTGACTTTATCATTCATGTCAGGAGGAAATTCTATAAATATTGCCAGCTGGCCGTCTGTGACGGCTTTGTGGTATGGTGCTGGACCAAAACTGGGAAAGTCCATTTCCCAAAGTACGCCGAGAAATGTCGATACGATGATCGCCATCATCGTGAAAACGAAAGTGACCACTGCAGCAGGCGGAAAACCTACGGGAGGATGGCCGCCCACATCCAGACGATAAAGATGGGGTGTGATGACGGATAAGAACAATCCAATAAGCAGCCCAACGACTGCTCCCGCAAGTACGATATAAGGCAAGGTTGACCATTCCCGGGATCTACCCAGGGCTCCTTCCGGGTAGGGTACATCGGTCATAACCACCATCTTGTCATCCGGAATACCTAAAATATGCAAAGCGTCAATCGCCTTAGCAGTGTCAGTGCTTTTTTCAAACAGAGCCACCAGAGAAAATTCTTTTTCACTCATTGGAAAATTCCTCTGCCGCTACTCTATCTCAGCGGCGGTTGGCACTAATAATCGACCGATACGGCGCACAGTGTAGCGCAGGCGGCCTTCCTTAATCTCCCAGACCGGCACGTATGGGAAGATACGGGAAAAGATTGTATATAGGAGCGCAAAACCAGCGAAAGTCATCACCACGATGCTCACTTCAACCCAAGTTGGGCTGTATTCACCCCAATTGAACGGCATGAAATTACGCTGCAAGCTGCCAATAACAATTAACACGCGCTCGGTAAACATGCCGACATTCACCAGTATCGTTGCCACTAACAATAACCAGGGTGTGGTGCGGACTTTCTTGAAGATGAGCATGAAGATAGGGATCAGGTTGGCAGACATTTGCAGGTAGAAAAGGGGTGCCAAACTGCCAGCGACCTCCTCATGGATCAATTCACGGGTCACGGGTTCATTGCCATACCATTCAACGATAAATCCGGCGAACCAGAAATAAACCCAGGCCAGGCCTGCCACCAGGATTAATTTCCCCAATGCATTGAAGTGTTCGGCACGCAAAAATTCCTGCAGCTGCATTCCCTTACGTACAATAACAAGGATGAGGGCTAAGGCAGCCAGCCCTGAATAAATAGCACCAATCACGAAGTAAGGGGCGAATATCGTGCTGTGCCAGCGGGGTTGGATTGTGACCGCAAAATCCCAAGCGACGATCGAGTGGACAGACAGGAAGATGGGGATGATAGCCACAGAGAAGATGCTTAAGGCACGGTGGAGTTTGTGCCATTCAGCCTCCGTGCCGCGCCAGCCGAGAGATAAAATCCGATACAATTTTTGGCGCCATTTACCTGTGTGGTCGCGAGCCATTGCGAGATCCGGGATCAAAGCCAGGTAGAGATAAAGGGTAGAACCAATAAAATAGGTGGAGATAGCAACCATATCCCACATCAGAGGCGATTGAAAATTTGGCCACATAAAGCGGTTATTTGGGTACGGAACCATCCAATAGAATTTCCACACTCTCCCCAGATGGATAAATGGGAACAACCCAGCCATCATCAGTGCGAAAGCAGTCATTGCCTCCGCGCCGCGCGTAATTGGTCGCCGCCAATCTGCTTTTAATAAGCGCAATACGGCGGAGATCATCGTTCCTGCGTGGCTGATCCCAACCCAAAAAACGAAGGTAGCGATAAAAAGTCCCCAGTAAACCGGTCGATTGATACCAGCGGTGCCCATGCCCCAATAAATTAGGTATCCCCAGGCAAAAAGTCCCCATAAGACCAATACGCTTAGAAATACCACCAGTAACCAAAACCGCCAACTTGTTCGAAGCATCGGTTGGAGCACAGCTTGATTGATCTCTGAGCTTGTACGTTCGGCGAGGAGCAGGCGATCTTCGAAATCTGCAGCACTGCTATCCTCAGGGTATGTCAATACCTCTGATTCAGACATTCGTCTCGCCTCCTTTTAAGTAAATTACTCCTGGATTTGTACCCAGCTCGCCCAAAAGTTTAAATGACCTATGGCTTGTAGCCAGCTGGCTTACCCGGCTGTTTGGATCCTTCAAGTCGCCAAAAATCAAGGCACCAGGAGGACAGGTTTGCACACAGGCTGGTTGAATCTCACCGTCAACAGGTTCTCGCCCCTGGGCATGGGCTTCAATTTCAATTCGCCGGATGCGCTGAACGCAGAAAGTACATTTCTCGATCAAACCGCGCGAGCGGACGGTCACATCGGGATTGAGCTGCTCGTTCAGTGGTTCCGGGAATTCAGGTTCCAGCCAATTGTAGGTGCGCGTTTTGTAGGGACAGGCGCTGCCGCAGAAGCGGGTACCGATGCAGCGGTTGTAGATTTGGGCGTTCAAGCCTTCCGGTGTGTGATAGGTGGCAAACACAGGACATACTGGTTCACAAGGGGCTGCAGTGCATTGCTGGCACATAACCGGCATAAAACGAGCCTTGATATTTGGATATTCACCTTCCCAATAGCGCTCAACATGGATCCAATGCAACCAGCGTCCTTCTATAGTCTCATGCTCGCCTACCGTGGGTACATTGTTTTCTGCCTGGCAAGCGACCACACAAGCCTGGCAGCCAGTACAGCGGTCAAGATCAACAATTAATACCCAGCGTGGTTCAATCTCATTCAATTGATTCACGTCCTTCCCCGGCCAGACTCTCTAATCTGGCCGGGATTTTTTTACGTCCCGTTGGTTCTATTCGTACGCGGGTTGCTCCCCAAGCAAGAGAGCCAGTCTCAGGGTCGGTAATTGAAGCTACCAGCGCAATAGGGTTGCTGCCGCGTTGTTCTGCAAATCGACCAAAGTGGTTGTGTCCCTGCCCAACTGGGATTGCGACTACATCAGGTCGAATTGCAGGATAGATGACGACAGGTGCTTCCAATTCACCATGGGGGGATATCACTCGCACAAGATCGTCATCGCTTACACCTAATGAGTTGGCAGTCTCGGGATTTAATTCCACCCAGGTTCCCCAACTAATGGTGGTCATTGGATCTGGTGCCCCCTGCAACCAGGGCAGGTTGGCGCCCCTTCCATCAGAGAGTGTTATTGATGGATATGGATGCAGGTGAAAGGGGTAAGAATTTTCATCTCCATCGAATACAGGCTCGGACACGGTTATAGGCTTCTGGATAATTGTGGATATATCAGGCTCGCGAGGGATTTCCTTTTCAGTCCACCAGCCACCATACTGCCGCCAGAGAGCCCAGAAACTATGCGGAGTTTTAGCGTCATAAGCACCCAAGGAGGATCCATGCAGTTCGGTGGCTAATTCTTGAAGGTAAGCCACTTCATCAGACCAAGGCAGTGCATTGGCAACCTGACCTCCCAAGCGCTCAGCAACTGACAGGAGAACATCTGCGGTGGATCGTGTATCGTAAAGTGGTCGCACAACTGGTTGTTGACTGCTTACTGTAGGTTTCGCGGCTCCTGGTGCAGGCACTTCATAGCCCCAGGATTCAAGGTAAGTATGGTCAGGCAGGATCAGATCAGATCGCACCGCAGTCTCATCGACAAATTGGCTGAAAGAAATAACATATGGCACGTTAGCGATCGCCTCAGCAAATCCCGCTGAGGCTGGCAGTTCGAACACTGGGTTTGTGCCGTAGATGAATAGGAGATCGATTTCGCCGGATTTCATGCGTTCAATTAAGTTCGATAGGTGTTCAAACGAATCTGGATTTGGATTCTGGCGAAAACCAGCTGTGGGTCCCGGTTGAGACAAGAAAACACCGCCCACCCTTCCAATTTGAGAGCTGAGCAAATTGAGGGATTGCACAGCCAACATGCTGGCGCCTCCATTGTGCTGCCCAGCTAAACCTCCACCGGGAATAGCAATGGCCTGGTCCGCATCGGCGAAAATGCGCGCTAAACGGTGCAGAACTTCGACCGGAATCTGGCTGGCATCAGCCATCTCCTGCACATTTACGTTTTGATATAGAATGGAGTAAGGGCGGTGACTGCCTGACTGACCAAGACGTTCCTCAAGGATGATGCGGCCAATCGCCAAAGCGACGTAACCTTCAACGCCTGGTTTTATTGGAATCCATTCGTCAGCAGAAGCAGCGGTAGCTGATAAACGTGGTTCAAACTGGACGAGAAATCCCCGACCCCCAAATTGCCCTTGCCGCATAGTTCCATATGCATGGCTTTGGGCTACAGGTGACATCCAGGTTTCCAAAAAGTTTGCGCCAAATGAGAAGATCACTTCAGCGTTCGCCAAATCATATATTGGCAGTTCGGGGGCTCCAAAGAGGGACTCAGATAGCTGTACCATAGAACTTCGGCCCTCAAGTGCAGAATTCAGGTCGAAAATAATTGGAGATGATGACCCAAACGACGAAAGAAACCGAGTACTTAACTTATATAAATGGGAAGGCATCAACCCACCCAAGAATGCAACCCGATTTGGGTTGCTCAGGGTTTCGAGCTTGTCAACCAAGATATCTAATGCTTCCGACCAATACAAGGGTTCAAACTTCAGCGATCCCCGGCCTCCGCTCTGCAGGACAGCGTTTTTAAGGCGATCTGGGTTATAGAGGACCTGGAGTCCTGCTTGCCCACGGGCACATAGTCTGCCCTGATTGAGGGGGTGGTGAGGATTACCCTCAATCTTTTTTGCACGTCCGTTAATCACCCGTACTATGATGCCGCATCCAGCTGGGCATAAGCGGCAGGTGCTGGCATACCAGGTAGCCTCACCTGGCAATACTTCTTCGGGCGGCTGCACATAAGGTTCAAGAACCATTCGCCGAACACCCGGGGCGAGGCCAGTTACCACAGTTGCACCTGCGGTAAGCTTGAGGAATTCACGTCGCGACAAACGCTTGGTCATTTTTTTATCACTTGTGGCAGGCCAGGCAGTCAGCAAGGCGGCCCACTTTTTCATCTGGTTGATTAATATGGCAATCCAGACACCAACCCATATCCATTTTCACGGTTTGTCTGGTCACATCCATCTGACCAACATCGCCGTGACAAGTTTCACAGTTAAGACCTGCACCAAGGTGTGGCTGGTGATTGAAATAAACAAAATCAGGTTGTAAATTTACCCGCACCCAAGGGATCGGTTCTCCACTTTCATAGTAGCTGGCAACCTGTTGTATATCTGGGTTATCTGTGGCAATGACATCGTGACATCCCATACATTTCTGCATAGATGGGATGCCGGCTAAAGGAGTCTTTAGGGCGCTCGTGTGGCAAAACAAACACTGGATGCCCGCTTCGACATGAACCTTGTGGCTGTAAGCGATGGGCTGTTCGGGGGCAGCGTAAACCTGGGCCCGGGTGAAGAAAACCCCAGCGATTACACCGACTACAACTAAAATTAATATACCGATCAACCAAAAACGTTTCATTCCAATTCCAATCTCGATGGTGAGATGAATTTCGAATTGGGCCGGAGGGATGAATCTCCGGCCCTGCTTTGTTTTTGCTGCTTACTAAGGTGCTTCGGTGGGTAGAGTCTGGGAGAAAGCCAGTATATCAAGCAGATCATCCATACTCCACTCCGCATCCAGGGCGGCAGGCATACCAGTGGCGGGTTGGCCAGCGCGCACTTTGTGCAGGAATTCCCATGGGTTGTCTAAAGCGACCGTACCAACATATGTGGGGTCATCATCGTCACCGAAGTTGATCAAGCGTCCATCTCCACCATGGCAGGCCGCACAACCGGCGTAAAGTTCTTCACCGTTTGCGGTATCACCGCCGGTGGCTGCTTTTGTCTCGGGATCTATTAAGGGTGAGACATCGATAAGGCTGGATTTCAGGAAAGCCGCCAGATTATTGATGGCATCATCCCCCATTGCAGAAAAGTCATGATCCGAGTTAGCGCTCCCGTTAATAAATGCAACAATCGTGTCAAAGGATTCCGACTGAACATCGAATACACCGGGGAAACCGGTAAAGTGGGAACCTGAACCGTAAGCGCCAGCGGCTCCCTGGTAATCCCATCCATGGCATTCTTTGCAGCGCCACGAATCAGCACCGCTGCGGGTGTTGGTGGATTGAGTTGCCCATAGGGGTTGGTCTGAGCCGGGTTCATCCACCCCAGCTTCTTTCCACCATTTGTCATACAATCTCCCGCCAAGAGATGCAGAGGCAGACGAACTTGCCCCGCCTGCGATGGGAACGGCACCAGGTATCGGCAGCGCATCCGGGTCCGGTACACCTTTCTCGTTGCCCTCAACTTTTTCGGTGAGCAGCTCCCAATTCCCACCCCCATCCACATTGTGGCAGGTGAAGCAGTTTCCGCCATAGTGCAATTTGAACCACGAGCTGTACATGTGAGCGGGGTGGACGATATCACGCAGCGATAACGGGGCAATGACCCCTTGACCAGCCCTGTCACCGGTGCCAGGTGCGTGACACTGCAGACAGGTAGTGACATTAACTTCTTCCGTTGCTGCCAGGGAAGTACCATCTGGGGCAGTCTCCGGGTGTTCCTCTCCGCGTGCTTCCGCCCTTTCATGAGCCTCGAAAGGCAGGGTATATCCCCCAGTTTCTTCATCGACCAACTCGTGACAGGCTGGACAACCCCGGCGCACTTCATCTATGCCTGGAAACTGAATGCCCGCTAACCCCCCTGCCGTTTCGAGAGCTACAAGTTGATCTTCAGTCAGCTCGGTTCCGGATGAACCTTCGGGCCCTTGAGCTCCTGCGGGTCCCGCTGGTCCCTGGGGTCCTTGAGGACCCTCTGCCCCTTCTGAGCCAGAACAAGCGGCAAATAGCAGTGAACCTAAAATGAGCAGTGATGTTATAAAAATGGATTTACGAAGCATGTGGCACTCTCCTCAGAATTTCTATCTAATATTGCAACTAGTATTTGTCAGAGTGAAGATGAATTATTCTATGGAAACCTCCTCAGGTTAAAAATAATCAAGATATCGACCCTTTGTCGTTGAGGAGAAACCTTCTGAGGTTATTCACTGAAGAATCAAGCGAATCAAATCCTCGGGTTGCCCCACCGTTTGTTGCGCGTGTTGGTACACGTTCATTTGATTTTCATTGAAGCTGACTCCTACCACGCGCAAATCCCATTCAAATTTATCGAGAATTTTTATAAACGCGGATGTAGTTGTTTCACTTTCCAGCTCTTCAATAAGAATTGTGTCTGGGTGGAGATGAGAAATCTCTTCAATTGCGACAGTGAGATCCGAGGCTGCACCTACCCAATTGATATCAGCGTGATCCAACAACTGACGCAATGAGTCGTGAAAAAGTGGGTGATCCCAAATTACGTACACACGTTGGGGAGCCATCATGTCTCCAAGTCCGATAATTAATCCTTAAAGGAATATTAGTGAAAAATGTCGCGTTTGTATATCATGGAAAATGCCAAATTCAATAAAAAAATACGCCAGATTATCTGGCGTATTTTTTGAAGAGACTGGCAACACAAGGTTTTATACTGGGCTAATTCTGGATCAGACCTTGTTTCCTTGCATATTGAATTAGATCGCGTCGATTGCCGAGTCCAAGCTTTCCCATTATATTTCCACGATGAGAGTGTACGGTACTGGGGCTGATGACCAGCTTTTCCGCGATCTCTTTATTGCTGTAACCTTCAGCCAATAATTGAAATATCTCCTTTTCACGAGGGCTCAAGGAAGGTTCACTCTCATTATCCCATTCTGCTAACTGAATATAACCCTGAACCAATTTTTGGGTCATCGATGGATATAGAAAGATCTCACCTTGCTGGACAACGCGAACTGCATTGATGAGTTCGCTTGTTTTGGCTCCCTTGAGAATGTATCCGGAGGCTCCTGCCTTGAGCATCTCGAAGAAATAATCGTCGGAGCGATGCATGGTCAGAACCAGAACATGGATATGCGGGAAGCGCGCTTTGAGCTGCCTGGTGGCCTCCAGTCCATCCATCTCAGGCATGGTGATATCCATCAACACAATGTCCGGTTGAAGCGACTCCGTTAGCTCGAGAGCCTCACGGCCATTGAGTGCCTCACCGACAACTCTAATATCAGGTTCGGCTTCCAGCAGCAGGCGAACACCCGAACGCACGATTGTATGGTCATCAGCGATGAGCACAGAAATTTGATCATCCACCATCTACCTCCGATATTGGGAACTGCAAACGGATGAGCGTACCACTCCCAGGTTGGGAGATAATTTCAATATCTCCTCCCCATTGACTGACGCGCTCCTTGATGCCCAATAATCCCAATCCATGTGGGCTGTCTCCGTTCAAATTCAGCACCTGTGGATCAAAACCACGACCATCATCCTGTATCTCACTTTTGAGAAAGCCATCTTGCACGGTCATGGTGATAGACACCCTATTAGCGCCAGAATGGCGCCTGACATTATTTAGAGCTTCCTGGTAAATTCGGTACAGGGCAGTCTCCATTTCAGGTTCTAGGCGACTTGTCAGACCATCTGCATTTAACTCAAAGGTAATTCCACTCCCGCTCAGGAATTTCTCAGCATGGGATTGTAACGCAGCTACCAAACCCAAATCGTCGAGGGTGGATGGGCGCAAGGCTAAAATAAGGTCATACATCCGATCTGTCGTGTCTGTAATCAGATCCCGGGTCAAGTTCAATTGATTGATAGCACCTTCTGTGTCTGAGTCAATGAGCTGTTCTATTGCTTCTGTTTGCAAAGCAAGAGCACCCAAGGCTTGACCAAGATCGTCGTGGAGTTCCCGGGCTACACGTTTGCGCTCATCCTCCTGGGCTGAGATCAGATACTTGAGTAGTTCACCACGCTGCTCGCTTTGCGTGTAAAGGTGAGCGGAGAGGGCGCGATTTTCAGCTACTTCGTCTTCGATACGTTGGCTCATCTGATTGAAGGCTTCTGAAAGCTGGCCGATCTCATCGGGATCATCAGCGGGAAGTCGGAGACTCAATTGGTCTTGCCCAAAGCCGGCCAAAGCCTGAGCCAATCTTTGCAGCCGGTTGATTACTATTTTGCTCATGGCTAAATTGACCACAACGACAGTGATCAAAATCGCACTTACCCACCAGATGATATTCTCCCGTAAATCTGCTGCCAACACACCCTCTATTGGAGCTACAGGAATATCTGTGAGCAGTAAGCCGATTGTCGGTATCTCTGGGTCGTGGCAGGCTGTGCATTCTGGAGCATTTTTTATTGGGTACATGCTCCGGAATACCCGTTGTTCTTCGTCGTCCGTGACCAAAACGCTACCAGGTCTGGCCTCAGGAGGTAATTTATGACACGGCTGACAGCTTGGGTGATCGTTATCTAATCGGTTGCCAACACCCTCACCATGCGGCGCGAAAATTACTCTTCCTTCGTTATCCAGCAAATAAAGGACTCGGAATTCCCCCGTATCGCCAATTGCATCCAAAATCATCTGCACTTCAGAAAAATTAGACTCCAGCATCGCGTTTCGTAAAGATCTTTCGATTACTTTCCCCGACTGTGCAGCGAAAATAGTAAGGTTGTTTAATTCAACCTCTCGATGGCGAGAGGCTTCGATGATGGTAAAGAATCCAAGGATCAACACCAAAGGCACAACCACACCAAAGGTGACCTTGGCGCGCAGATTTGCTCTGATTGGCCAGAAGCGAGAACCTTGTTTTGACTCCACAGCTACTCGTAAATTAAATCGCTCGAATAACCCTTAATACCAGTAATACGACATTTATCTATCCGCGAAGGATTTTTTTGTGAGCTAATTATCAAGCGCACCTTCCTCGATCCAATCAAGGATAATTTGGATCTCATGCTCAGGCAATAACCCAGCTGGGGGCATTATGGCTCCGGTGGAATGCGTCCCGATCATCTTTTGGGCCAAGAGGCTGTTCTCGGGATCGCCAGGTATGATCACTGGGGCATGGTCGCCGGTGCCCAACACAGTGGTGTAGCTGCTGGCATCCCAGCCTCCAAAATTACCGTGGCAAATGATACAGTCAGACTCGAAAACCGGCATGACATCATCAGAGAATGACACTGTAGCAGTGGTTGGTTGATCTGATGCCAGGGAGGGTCTAAATTGACGGATAAGTAAGACCATTTGCTGGATCTGATCAGCACTCAAAACATCACCCCAACCGATCATCGAGGTTGCATCATGTCCCACGTTTATGGCGCTATTAAGCTGGGAATCGGTTCTGGTATCATGAAACTGGGAGTCATCGAAAGCTAATCCAATACCTCCCTCTCCATTGAGACCATGGCATTGTGAGCAAAGCTGGTCGTAAATCTGTTTGGTATCCAGGAAGACAGTCTCCCCCACATCAATTACAATTTCCGGTGGTAGTTCGACTGGTGGATCTGCTTCCCAGGATCGAATAAAAGCAACAACAGCATCGACGTCTTCATCCTCCAGAGGTCCTCCAAACGAGCTGCCGAAAGGTGACATGCCGTAATTCGGTTGACCCTGAGCAATGATCGCCCGGATCGTGAAGTCATCCCTTGTTTTCAAATATTCTGCTGTGCTGATCGGAAAGATGATGTCACCAGCGCGGGATGGGTTGGGACCACCTTCCCCGAATTCGCCATGACAGGATGCACAGCTTTGACTGTAAATTTCCTGACCGACCTCAACAGAAGTGCCCTCGGCTGCAGCGACGGTGAAAGTGACCAGGGCATCTAATTGCTCAGGAGTAAGCAAATCACCCCAGACGGGCATAGTATCATGACCGCCGCCTTCGGAGATGATCTGCCGGGCAGCCTCTACGTCCTCTGAAGAGGGGATGCGGTCACCGTGACAACTTGCACAGTTGGCTTGGAAGGTTTCCGCGGCCTCTGGGACACTACCCGGGTCGGTTACATATCTGGCAAGCAAGTCCAACTCGCTCCCAGTGAGCATTTCTCGCCAGGGGGGCATTTCCAGGTGCATGCCTCCCTGGCTGATGGTTTCCAGCAGCTGTTCTTCACCACCGGCAAAGGCAACTGATTGTCCGTGGCAGGGAGCACAATTGATGGCAAACAAACGCTGGCCATCGGGGGCGACCAGGAAATTGAGCAGCTTGGTCTGGTCCTCCGGGCTGATCGTATCTCTCAAATCCGGGATTTCAATATCTGTGTGAGGGGTAAAATCCAATCCAAGACGGATGGATTCTTTTAAAGTGAGTGGATTGCTAGCTACCAGCTCGGAGACCTGGTGGCACTCACTGCAATTATCGGTGAAGAGCTGGCTTCCGGCCGGGGAGACGATAAAGCCGGCCAGAGCATCGATCTGGTCGGAGGTGAGATCACCGCTCCAGGCAGGCATACCTTCGTGCTGGCTCTGGGCAATAACTTCATGTAAATTTACACCCACCGGGACGGTTATCGAGGGTCCATGACAAGGAGCACAATTCTCTGTGTAAAGGACTGCGGTCTGGTCACCACCGACGACTTCCAGGGGAAGGGGTATCTCGCGATTCGACTGGATGGTGAGAAAAAGAACGCCGGTCGCGCTCAGAATCGTTGCCCCAAGGATCACAGGTCTGCGAAGATAATGCCGCTTTGGGGAACGGTCAATCAGCGGCAAGGCGATCAGCAGGATTATCGCAACCGAGGGGATGATGAAGACCCCGATCACCTCGAGAGAGCCAGGGAAATACTTCAATAGCTGGAATAAGAATAAGAAATACCATTCCGGACGGGGGGCATAGTTGGTGTCAGCCGGATTGGCGCGCGGTTCTAATGGCGCGCCGACGAAATAAGCCAGGGCTACCAGGGCGATGAAAATCAGCAGAGAGACAACCGCGTCTTTAAAGATGATATCCGGGAAGAAGGGGACTCCCTTTTCTTTTTCTTTTTTATACTGCTCCAGGTATTCCTGCCGCTCTTTTTCATTCATGGCTCACTCCTCCCTCTTCGGTACCGCGCTGATGCCGAGGCGGATGACGAGATACATATGGAATCCGAGAAACAGCAAAAGAATCGTTGGCAGCACCCAGACATGGGCACCGAAGAAGCGGGCCAGCGTTACCGCGGACAGGTCCTCGCCGCCGCGCATGATGCGCATGATCGGATCCCCAATGAGTGGAGCCACTCCCGCGATGCGGGTGCCGACGATAGTCGCCCAATACGCTTTTTGATCCCAGGGCAAGAGGTACCCGGTAAAGCCAAAGCCCATCACTGAGATCAATAATCCCACACCGGTAA
>PVMK01126724.1_pt1 | contig 28439 bp, 25 predicted proteins | sample 1853481 | NCBI WGS metagenome assembly PVMK01 (sample SAMN08533507, study PRJNA380276) | Marine sediment metagenome, whole genome shotgun sequencing project. | reverse complement strand
GCACACCCTGTCCGGCGGGCAGCAACAACGTGTCGCCTTGGCCCGGGCCTTGGCGCCGGAACCGCACATCATGTTGCTCGACGAGCCGTTCTCGGGCTTGGACGTGCGTCTGCGCAATCAGATCCGCGACGACGCGCTGCATGTGCTGAAGAGCAGCGGTGCGGCGACCCTGATGGTGACCCACGATCCGGAGGAGGCCATGTTCATGGCCGACCGGATCGCCGTCATGCGGGACGGCAGAATTCTCCAGGTGGGGCCGCCGGCCGACCTCTATTACGCGCCGTCGGACGCTTTCGTGGCGGGGTTCTTCGGCGATATCAATCGCCTACAGGCCCGTGTCGCGAATGGCCGAGTGGCGACCGTGTTGGGCGAGGTCGATGCCGTCGGCTTCGCCGAAGGGCTCGAGGTCGAGGTCCTGATCCGTCCCGAGGCCCTGACGCTTCGACCGGCGGCCGCCAGCGGACCAAGGGGCGGACCAGGGGGCGGCGGTGCGGACGGCGAGGGTCGCGGCACGGCCCGGGTCATAGCGGCGCGCCTCCTGGGCCGCACCAGTCTGGTACACTTGAGCGTCGATGGGGCGGACGGGCAGGATCTGCATCTGCACGCGCGTGTGCCAGGGCGCTTCCTGCCCGAGGAGAACGAGATCATGTCCGTTCAACTGGATCGCAGTCAGACCTTTGTTTTTGCCGCCAGTGAAGCTAAATAACAGTTTGCAGCGTATATTCGATAGATGAGGTAAAGTTGCGGGGGACATGGCTTTTTGCCATAGTCCGTTTCTTGATCGAGTAAAGTCCGGGAATCAGGGAGAACATTTGGTATGGGAACCTTTTCTATTTGGCACTGGCTTATCGTGCTGGTCGTGGTGCTGGTGCTGTTCGGCGGCGGCGGCAAGATCCCCAAGTTGATGCGCGACATGGGCATGGGAATCAACGCTTTCAAGAAAGGCCTCAAGGAAGAAGGCAAGAAAGACAAAGACTTGTCTGATTCCGATCAAGAGTCGATCGAACAAAGCACTGTAACTGCTTCAACGACGAGCGAAGAGCAGGACGCCAAGACCGTCAAGGGTTGAGCCCTCTATTTTGACACTGATCGTTCATTAAAGAGGCGGCGCCATGTTCGACATCGGCTGGTCCGAGATGGCGGTGATCGCCTTTCTGACGCTCATCATTATCGGTCCAAGAGAGTTGCCGCGGGTCCTGCGGACCGTGGGGCAGTGGGTTCGCAAAGCCCAGTCCCTGGCGCGCGAGTTTCAACGCGGGCTCGACGACATGGCGCGCGAGGCGGATCTCGAGGATGCCAAGAATCTGATCGATGCCGGCCGCAGCATCGCCAATCCGAAGAAGATGATCATGGATACCCTCGACCCGACCGGCAGCATCGGGGGCGAGGCCAAAGAGCTGCAGGCGGCGATGATCGCCGAGCCGAATGACGGCAAGACGACCGAGAAATCGGCCGGGGCCGGGGTCCAGAGCGATGGCAAGCAGTCCGCTCAGACAGCGACCGAGGAGCCACCGGCCGAGAAGTCTTCGGCCAAGAAGTCGCCGGCCAAGAAGTCTTCGGCCAAGAAGTCGCCGGCCAAGAAGTCGCCGGCTAAGACGTCTTCGGCCGAGAAGTCGCCGGCCGAGAAGTCGCCGGCCAAGAAGTCGCCGGCTAAGACGTCGCCGGCCAAGAAGTCGCCGGCCAAGACGTCGTCGGCCAAGAAGTCGTCGGCTAAGACGTCGTCGGCTAAGACGTCGTCGGCGGAAGACGAGACCGCGAAGGCGACGGTCATCAAGCATCCCGTCAATATCGCGCCGCCCCATTCCCTGACGCCGCCTCCGGAACCGGGCGCCGAAACCAAGCCCGAGACCGAGCCAGCCGGCTCCGACGGCTCCCAGAAGACCGCCTGAAGGGCGCGCGCGGAATGACAGATTCGACGGCCGACACCCACAAGATGCCGCTGCTCGATCACCTGGTCGAGCTGCGCTCTCGGCTGCTGAAAAGCGTGGTCGCGCTTCTCCTGTCCTTCCTGGTCTGTTTCTTTTTCGCGGAACCCATTTATGCCTTCCTGACCGAGCCGTTGGCGGCCATCTTGCGGGAGCGCCGGGACGACCCCCGGATGATCTTCACCGCCCTGACGGAGGTCTTCTTCACCTACGTCAAGGTTGCCTTCTTCGCCGGCGCGTTCATTTCCTGCCCGATCTTCCTCACCCAGCTCTGGTTGTTCGTCGCGCCGGGTCTCTACAAGAAGGAACAGAAGGCCTTGGCGCCATTCCTGATCGCCACGCCGGTTCTGTTTTTCGTTGGCGGCGCATTGGTTTACTACGTGATTTTCCCCTTGGCTGCGGAGTTCCTGATCGGTTTCGAGGTGCCTGGCGGCGAGGGCCAACTGCCAATCGTGCTGGAGGCCAAGGTGAGCGAATACCTCTCGCTCATCATGAAGCTCATTTTCGCCTTCGGCCTCTGCTTCCAACTCCCTGTTATCATGACGCTCTTGGCCCGGGTCGGACTCGCCACTTCAGCCGGCATGGCGGCCAAGCGGAAGTACGCCGTCGTTGCGGTCTTCGTGGTGGCTGCCGTGCTGACGCCGCCTGACCCGGTCAGCCAGATCTCCCTGGCCATACCCATCATCCTGCTCTACGAGATCTCCATCTACATGGCCAAAATGGTCGAGCGGAAACGCGCCCGGGACGAGGCCGCCGAGGAGGCCGCCGAGGATGATGACTCGGAGTCAGGCAGCGACGTAACGCCGTCGGACAGCTGATCCCGCTTGCGCCGCCGCTAGAGCCGCTGTGGCCCGTTAACCCTTATCCCGTGGACAGGCGCGCGGAGAAGCGCTTATAAACAGCGCCCGATTCGCTCAAAAAGCCGCCCGAGTCGCCGCAGGACATGTTTGATCTCAAATGGATACGCGAGAGCCCGGAGGCCTTCGACCGGGCGTTGCAGCGCCGCGGCCTGGAGGCGTCCTCGGCTCAGGTCCTCGATCTGGACCGGCGGCACCGGGAGACCCTGACCGGCCTGCAGGAGATGCAGACGCGGCGCAACGAGGCTTCCAAAGCGATCGGCGAGGCCAAGCGCAAGGGCGCGGACGCCGCCGACGCCGCCGACCTGATCGCCGAAGTGGCCGGCTTGAAGGCGCGCATGCCGGCCCTGGAGGCCGAGGAGCGCCGCCTGTCCGAGGCGCTGGACGCGCTCCTTTCCGGGCTTCCCAATCGGCCCGCCGAGGATGTGCCCGACGGCGCGGACGAGAGCGCCAACGTGACCTTGCGGGAGGCCGGCGACAAGCCGGTCTTCGAGTTCGAGCCCCGCCAGCACTTCGAGCTGGGCGAGGCCCTGGGGCTGCTCGACTTCGAGACCGCTGCCAAGCTGTCGGGCAGCCGCTTCGTGGTGCTGCGCGGGGCGGTGGCGCGCCTGCACCGGGCGCTGGCCCAGTTCATGATCGACCGCCACACCCAGGAAAACGGCTATACCGAGGTGGCGCCGCCCTATCTGGTGCGCGATCACGTGGTCTACGGCACCGGTCAGCTCCCCAAGTTCGCCGAGGATCTTTTCCGCACCGCCGAGGGGTTCTGGCTGATCCCGACGGCCGAGGTGCCGCTGACCAACCTGGTGGCCGGCGACATCCTGAAGGCCGAGGCGCTGCCGCTCCGGGTCACCGCCTTGACGCCCTGCTTCCGCTCCGAGGCCGGCGCCGCCGGTAAGGACACCCGGGGCATGCTGCGCCAGCATCAGTTCGACAAGGTGGAGCTGGTTTCGATCAGCGAGCCGGAGCGGTCCGACGAGGAGCTGGAGCGCATGACGGGCTGCGCCGAGGGCGTCCTGCAGGCCTTGGGGCTGCCCTACCGCGTTCTCGTGCTGTCGACCGGCGACATGGGCTTTGCCGCCCGCAAGACCCACGACATCGAGGTCTGGCTGCCCCGGCCAGAATGCCTACCGTGAGATTTCCAGCTGCTCCAACTGCGGCGATTTTCAGGCGCGGCGCATGAAGGCGCGCTACCGCCGGGCCGGGGAAAAGGGCACCCGCTATGTGCATACCCTGAACGGCTCTGGCGTCGCTGTCGGCCGGGCCTTGATCGCAGTCATGGAGGTCTATCAGACCGCCGAGGGCGCGATCCGCGTGCCGGAAGTCCTGCGCCCCTATATGGCTGGGCTCGAGATCATCGAGGCGGCATGACCCTGGAAGCGCGCAAAATCCGCCTGGTGATGGAGCTGCGGCAGGCCGGCATCGCCGATACGGCGGTGCTGTCGGCGATCGAACGGATTCCCCGCGAGGTCTTCGTGCCGGAGACGTTCCAGGACCGTGCCTACGAAGACACCGCGCTGCCGATCGGTCACGGCCAGACCTTGAGCCGGCCGCGGGTGGTCGCGCGCATGACCGAGGCGCTGGCGGCGGGTCCGCGCAGCAAGGTGCTGGAGATTGGAACCGGCTCCGGCTATCAGGCGGCGGTTCTGTCGCGCCTATGCCGGCGGGTCTATACCATCGAGCGCTATCGCCCGCTGCTGCTCGAGGCCGAGGCGCGCTTCGCCGCCCTGCGGCTGTCGAATATCACGTCGCGCGTCGGCGACGGCTTCAAGGGCTGGCGCGAGCAGGCGCCCTTCGAGCGCATCATCGTCACCGCCGCGGCCCGGGACGTGCCGGGCGATCTCGCGGATCAACTGGCCGAGGGCGGGGTCATGGTGCTGCCGGTGGGGCGGCAGGGCCGGGATCAGAACCTGCTGAGGCTGATCCGCACGGCCGATGGTTTGGTCGAAGAACCGCTCGGCGACGTGCGTTTCGTGCCGCTCTTGGACGGCCTTCCGGATGATCCGCGGACCCGGGTGGCCAGCGGGGCGGCCACCGCCTTCACTGGACCGGCACTGGACCGGCGGTGAGGAGTTTGGCATGAAAACCGGGATGTTCATGGCGCCACGGCGCGAGCGAAACCTGTCACCGAGCCTTATGAAGCGCAGGGTATATATGAATTATCAAAAGCTTAGGAGTGCTTGCTCAGGGCCCGTCGCGGTTTTGGCATTGCTGCTTGTCCTAGATTTGGCTGTGGCGGGTTGCAGCTACGGCCGGGCGGGCGGGAGCCGCCAAGCGACCCCGCCCGATCCGCCGCCGGTACCGCCCGCCAAGCCGATAGCGGCTTCGGCCTGGGGTCAATCGGGGGGCCAGCCCACAAATCAGTCGATGAGCCAATCTACGGGGCTTAGCCAACAGGTCGTGACCGGGACGGCGAGCCAGCGGGTTCATGTGATCACCGAGGGCCAAAGCCTCTATGCCGTCGCCCGGCTCTACGGCGTCACGGTCCGCGACCTGATCCACACCAACCAGCTGGCGCCGCCTTACAAGCTCGCCCTCGGTCAGCGCCTGGTCGTGCCGGCGGCGCTGAGCCCGGCGCCCGCGCCCGTGGCGACGCAGGTCGGCCCCACCCAGGTAGCGACGCACGTGGTGATGAGCGGCGATACGGTCTTTAGTATCGCGCGGCGCTATAAGGTCGATATGGCTGCGCTGGTGCGCCTCAACGCCATCTCCGCCTCTTACGCCATCTCACCGGGTCAGCGGCTGTTGCTGCCGGGCCATGCGGGGTCCACAACCGCCACGACCGCCGTGGCCGGCCTGCCCACGGTTAATACGACGAAGCTGAGTTCGGCGGCCGCCACGGCAACGCCGGCGCAGCAGCCGGTCGCCCAGGCAACCGCCGTCGCCTGGACCGCGAGTTCGCAACCGGCCATCGCCATGGTGCCCCCGCCCGAGGTCATCGGCCCGATTCCCAAGGCGCCGCCACGGGCCGGGGATAAGTTTCTCTGGCCGGTCGATGGCAAGCTGCTGCTAAAATTCGGTCCCAAGCCGGGCGGGCTGCACAACGACGGCATCAACATCGCAGCCCCTCGCGGCAGCCCGGTCCTTGCCGCCGATAATGGCGTGGTCGCCTATGTCGGCAACGAACTGCGCGGTTTCGGCAATTTGCTGCTGATCAAGCATGACGGCGACTGGATGACCGCCTATGCCCACAACGAGGCGATTCTCGTCGGCCGCGGCGCCAAGGTGACGCGGGGTCAGACGGTGGCCCGGGTCGGCGATAGCGGCAGCGTGGTCACGCCGCAGCTCCATTTCGAGATCCGCCGGGGCATCCGCGCCGTCGATCCGGCGAAGCAGCTCGACCCGCGGCGATCGGCCCAAACCATGTGACGTGCTGAGAGCGAGTTGCCGCCAGTCCTTGTGGGCGGCCGCCGGTTCGTCCTGCAACTCCTCAGTCGAGCTTGACGCCCTGACGGCCGGCGAGGTCCTGGATGAACTGCCAGGCGACCCGGCCGTTGCGGGCGCCGCGGGTGATCGCCCATTCCTTTGCCTCGGCCCGTAGCTGGTCGGGCGCCATGTCTAGGCTGTAGCGCGCCGCATAGCCCTCGACCATGGCGAAGAAGGTTTCCTGATCGCAGTTGTGGAAGCCGAGCCAGAGCCCGAAGCGGTCCGATAGGCTGACTTTCTCGTCCACCTCCTCGGCGGTGTGTATCGCCGTCGACCGCTCGTTTTCGATCATGTCGCGCGGCATCATATGCCGGCGGTTCGAGGTGGCGTAGAAGATGACGTTCTCCGGGCGGCCCTCGATGCCGCCTTCGAGCACGGCCTTCAAGGACTTGTAGCTGGTATCGTCGTTGTCGAAGCTGAGGTCATCGCAAAACAGGATGCAGCGCCGCGTCTCGTCGCGTAGGAGCTGAAGCAGCCGGGGCAGGGTGGGGATGTCCTCGCGGTGGATTTCCGCCAGCACGAGCGGCGCCTCGCCCTTCTCGGCGCGATTCTGGTTTACCGCGCCGTGGACGGCCTTCACCAGCGACGACTTGCCCATGCCCCGCGCGCCCCACAAAAGGGCGTTATTGGCCGGCAGGCCGTCGGCGAAGCGCCGGGTGTTCTCGAGCAAGGTCTTGGCCTGGGGCTCGATGCCCTTCAGGAGTTCGAGCGCCAGGCGGTTGATCTTGTTCACCGGGTCCAGCACTTGATCCTCGGCACGCCAGACGAAGGCCTCCGCGCGGCCGAGCGAGGCTGGCGCGTCCTTGGCCGGCGCCAAACGATCCAGCGCTGCCGCGATGCGTCCGAGCAGCTTGGTCAGATCCTGGTCCGTGTCCTTATCCTTGGGCACCGGCTTTTGGCCTCCTGCAATAGCCGTCGTCAGGCGCCGAGCCTAAGAGCCGGGCCGGGGGCCGTCAATTGACCGATCTGCCGGCCGCTCTTCCGGCCATTCTCTTGACCTCGGGCCGGGCGCGGCCTCCGCCGTGGAGCCGCCCGTGGAGCCGTCGTGGGGCCGTCGTGGGGCCGTCGTTGCAATTCGCGGGCGGGTGGCTATAGTCCGCGCCTGATCCGCTCTTTGGTCGAGGACGACGCGATGCTCATTTCACCGGCATACGCCCAGGCTGCCGGCGCCGGCGGCGGGGCCGACTTCAGCTTCCTGATCATGATGGTTTTGCTGTTCATGGTCTTTTACTTCCTGCTGATCCGGCCCCAGCAGAAGAAAATGAAGCAGCACAAGGCCATGGTCGCGGCCTTGAAGCGCGGCGACAAGGTGGTCACCCAGGGCGGCGTCTACGCCACGGTGACCAAGGTGATGAGCGAGACGGAGCTGCAGCTCGAAATCGCCGAGGGCGTGCGGATTCGCGTGGTCAAGGGCACGATTTCGGAGGTCTTGTCCAAACCCGAGCCGGCCAAGGCCAAGGCGGCCGGCGGCAAGGCCGCCAATGACGACGCAAAAACCGGGGCCTTGAAGGAGACCGGCGGAGTCGGCGGTATGGTGTCCAGGCTCCTCGGCGTCGGAAAGAAGGAGTGAGCACCGTCAAGAGACCACTTGACGGAACTAGCGCGCACCCCTAAGTCCGGCTGGCAATGGTTCATATTCCCCGTTGGCAAGTCATTCTGATCCTGGTCGTTCTTCTGGCCGGGCTGGTCTTTGCATTTCCCAATCTGCTGCAGCGCGAAACCGCGGAAGGGCTGCCCGGCTGGCTGCCCTCGGAGCAGGTCAATCTCGGGCTCGACCTCCAGGGCGGGTCCTACCTGCTGCTCGAGGCCGATATCGACGGTGTCATCCGCGAGCAAGTCGAGAACCTGGTCGACGGCACCAGGGCCGGGCTGCGCCGGGCCAAGATCGGTTATACCGGCCTCGGGGTTTCCGGCGAGGCGGTGGTTTTCACGCTGCGCGACACGACCCTCAGGAGTGAGGTGCGCGAGATCGTCCGCGGGTTCGGCAACGATCTGCTGATCTCCGCCAACGACGACGGCGAGTTCGAGATTCGCTTCACCGACCAGTCCCTGGCCGAGCGCCGCAACAGCGTGATCGAGCAATCGATCGAGGTGGTGCGCCGTCGCATCGACGAAACCGGCACCCGCGAGCCAAGCATCCAGCGCCAGGGGGACCGCCGCATCCTGATCCAACTACCCGGCGTGCGCGACCCGGAGCGGATCAAGTCTCTGCTGGGCCAGACCGCCAAGCTCACCTTCCATTTTCTCGACGAGACGGTGCGAAGGCCCGGCGTCGACCTGACCCCGGCGGGCACGTTAATTCTACCCTCCGATGAGGTCGATGCGAACGGCGAGCCGATTAAATACGCAGTCAAGAAACGGGTCATGGTGAGCGGCGAAACGCTGATAGATGCGCAGCCGTCGTTCCAGGACAATCTGCCGGTGGTCACCTTTCGGTTCGATCCGGTGGGCGCCAAGCGGTTCGGCAAGGCGACCCAGGCGAACGTTGGGCGAATCTTCGCCATCGTGCTCGACAAGCGGGTGATCAGCGCGCCGCGCATCCGCTCGGCGATCCTCGGCGGCAACGGCATCATCACCGGCGGCTTCACGGTGCAGGAAAGCCAAGACCTCTCCCTGTTGCTGCGCGCCGGCGCCTTGCCCGCCGCCCTCACCATCCTGGAGGAGCGGACCGTCGGTCCGGGTCTGGGGGCGGATTCGGTTCGCGCCGGCCAAATCGCGTGCATTCTGGGCATGGTTTTCGTGATCGTCTTCATGGCGCTCGCTTACGGCCTATTCGGGGTGATGGCCAACGTGGCGCTGATCACCAATTTGGTTCTCATCCTCGGCGCGCTCTCGGCGATGCAGGCGACGCTCACCCTGCCCGGTATCGCCGGGATCGTGCTGACCATCGGCATGGCGGTGGACGCAAACGTGCTGATCTTCGAAAGGGTGCGCGAAGAAATCCGCAATGGCCGGGGCCCCGTCACCGCCATCGACGCCGGTTACCGGCGGGCGATGACCACCATTCTGGATTCGAACCTGACGACTCTGTTCGCGGCCATCCTGCTGTTCGCCTTTGGCTCGGGTCCGGTGAAGGGATTCGCCGTGACCCTGGCGATCGGGCTCATAACCTCCATGTTCACCGCGATCATGCTGACCCGCGGGCTGGTCATCCTTTGGCTGCGCCACAGGCGGCCTCAAACTCTGCCGATCTGAGGCGCGCGCCATGGCTTTGATCAAACGTATCACCGTGGCTCCGAACTTGGTCTTCATGGCCCGGCGCAAGCTGTTCCTGGCGTTTTCGGCGGTGCTGGTGCTGGCCTCGGTGGCGCTGTTCCTAATCCAGGGCCTCAACTTCGGCGTCGACTTCCGCGGCGGCATCCTGATCGAGGTCAAGACCGACGGTCCGGCGGACCTTGGCGAGCTACGCCGCCTGTTGGGCGGTCTCGGCCTCGGCGAGGTGACGCTGCAAGAATTCGGCGAGCCCGACGACGTGCTGATCAACCTGCAGCGCCAGGACGGCGAGGAGGCCGAGCAGATAAAGGCCATTGTGGTGCTCAAGGACGCCCTTGGGGACCGGGTCGTGGAGTACCGGCGCACCGAATTCGTAGGTCCGAAGGTGGGCGGCGAGCTGAAACGGAACGGCGCGATCGCGACCGGATTGGCGTTGCTGGTGATCGGCGTCTACATCTGGTTCCGATTCGAATGGCAGTTCAGCGTCGCCGCCTTGATCGCGCTTCTGCACGACGTCTTGGCGACCATCGGCTTCTATGCGCTGACCCAGATCGAGTTCAATCTCGCGACGCTGGCAGCGGTCCTGATGATCGCCGGCTATTCCATCAACGATACTGTCGTCATCTTCGACCGGGTGCGTGAGAACCTGCGCAAGTTCAAGAAGATGGCGCTGTTCGAGCTGCTCGACCTCTCGATCAATCAAACCCTAACGCGGACCTTCCTAACGAGCGTCACCACGCTACTGGCGCTGCTCGCGCTCTTTCTTTTCGGCGGACCCGTCATTCGCGGCTTTACCACCGGCCTGATCTGGGGCGTCTGCATCGGCACCTATTCATCGATCGCGCTGGCCGTGCCGTTGCTTGCCCGGTTCAACGTCCGCGGTCAGACCGCCGGCGGGGAAGAGAGCGCGTCGAAGGAAGAGCCGGCCAAAGCCGGCTGAGCGAGTGGCCGTTGCTCGGCGCGACTCCCGGCCCATGGAACTCACCGACAACATCGCCAAGGGACGCCAGGTCATCGAGGGCTATGGCGACGGGACCTTTCGCGTCAGCGGGACGGTCCATCGCGGCTCGGTGCTGGTGTTTGCCGATCGCACCCTGGCGTGGGAGGTCTCGGACATGACCGAGCTTTCGGTCGAGTCCCTCGCCGCCGTCGGGCAGGCCGAACCGACGGTCGAGGTGCTGTTGCTCGGCTGCGGCGCCAAGGCGGCGTTGCTGCCCAAGGCCTTGCGCGAGGCGCTGCGCGCGGACGGCGTGGTGATCGATGCGATGGATACCGGCGCCGCCTGCCGGACCTTCAACCTGCTCATGGTCGAAGGCCGGCGCGGCGCCGCCGCGCTGATCGCGGTAGACTGATTTGCCGGCGAAGGCCGGCGCGTTGCCTAGTGATTGGGGGGCTCCAAAATGATCGTTCTTGAGTCCGGCGAACCTGCCGTCGTGACCGATTTCCCTTACGACGTGAGGGAGATCGAGCATGTTTGGATTCCCATGTCCGATGGCGTGCGCCTGTCCGCGCGGATCTGGCTACCCGAGACGGCGGAGCAAGACCCGGTTCCGGCCATTCTCGAATACATCCCCTACCGCAAGCGCGACGGGACCAGGCCGTGGGACGATCCGCGCCACCGATACTGGGCCGGCCACGGCTATGTCGCGATCCGCCTCGACATCCGCGGGACGGGAGACTCCGAAGGCCTGATCGAGGACGAGTACGCGCTGCAGGAGCAAAACGACGCGCTCGAGGCGATCGCCTGGATCGCCGACCAGCCCTGGTGCAGCGGCGCCGTTGGCATGACGGGGATCTCCTGGGGCGGCTTCAACAGCCTTCAGGTCGCCGCCCGCCGCCCGCCGGCCCTCAAGGCCATCATCACCCATTGTTCCACCGACGACCGCTACGCCGACGACGTCCATTTCATGGGCGGCTGCCTGCTGACCGACAATTTCTTCTGGGGCTCCGCCTTCTACCATTTGATGACCCGGCCGCCGGACCCGATCATCGTTGGTGCGGGGTGGCGCGAGGCCTGGCGGACGCGCCTGGAGACCTGGCAACCGCCCGCCTCGCACATCTGGATGAAGCATCAGCGGCGCGACGCCTATTGGAAGCACGGCTCGGTCGGCGAATCCCCTGACGACATCACCTGCGCCGTTTACGCGGTTGGCGGCTGGCAGGACGGCTATTCCAACGCCGTGCCGCGCCTGCTCGCCAAGCTGAGCTGCCCGGTGAAGGGCCTCGTCGGCCCCTGGGGGCACAAGTACCCCCACAACGGCATTCCAGGGCCGTCGATCGGCTTCCTCCAGGAATCCTTGCGCTGGTGGGACCACTGGCTGAAGGGTCGTGACACCGGCATCATGGACGAGCCGGCCTACCGGGTATGGCTGGAGGAGCCGGTCACGCCGGATGCTTGCCTGGCCCACGCGCCGGGCCGCTGGGTGACCGAGCCGAGCTGGCCGTCGCCCAACATCGTGACCCGCAACCTTTATCTCAATGCCGGCGGCCTCGAAGAGACACCGGGAGGCGAGCAGGTGATGGCGCACGGCTCGCCGCAGACTCTGGGCTCGGCCGGCGGCAGCTGGTGCCCCTATGGCCTGGGCGGCGCGAGCCCCGACCTTGCCCTCGATCAGAGAGAGGACGATGGCCGCTCGCTCGCCTTCGAGACCGCGCCGCTAGAGGCGCGCCTGGAAATCCTGGGGGCGCCGGTCGCGCGGCACAAGATCAAGAGCGACCAGCCGAACGGCTTCCTGGCGGTGCGGCTCTGTGATATCGCGCCGGACGGGGCAGCGCAGCGAGTGAGCTTCGGCCTGTTAAACCTGACCCACCGAACAAGTCACGAAACCATCGCGCCCATGACACCAGGTGAATGGACCGAGGTATCGGTGCAACTGAACGACATTGCTCATGCTTTCCCGGCCGGGCACCGGCTGCGACTGGCCATCTCGACCTGCTATTGGCCGATGGTCTGGCCGGCGCCGGCGCCGCTCCGTCTGACGCTCGCCGCGGGCGCCAGCTCGCTCACCCTGCCCGAACGGCCGCCCCGGGAGGAGGATGCCCAGGTCCCCGGCTTCCCGCCGCCGGAGATGGCGCCCCTGCCTGACACGCGAGTTATCGAACCGGCCGTGGGAACACGCCGCTTGGAACGGGACCTGGCGACGGGGGAAACGCGTACCCGGCTGGTGGAGGATGGCGGCGTCTATCACCTTGCGGCCATCGACCTGGAGATAGCAGAAGGCATGACCTGCGATTTCAGCATCCGCGAAGGCGATCCGTTGTCGGCCGAGGCGACATGGCAGTGGTGGTCGCGGCGCAAGCGCGGCGACTGGGACATCGAGATCAAGACCCGCACCCGCTTGAGCGCCAGCGCGGACGAGTTTTTCATCGATACCGATGTGGAGGCCTTGGAGGCGGGCGAAACGGTCTTCAGCCGGGAGTGGCGCGAGCGCGTCCCGCGCGACGGGGTATAGAGACCTACTCCCTTCAGCAAAGAAAAGGGCCGGACCCAACAGGCCCGGCCCTTTTCGGGCGTTCGACCGTCCAGGCGGCGATCAGAAGAGATTCTGCGCCGCGACCATGGCAAACAGCATGGGAATCGACAGCAGGGTGTTGGTGCGCGAGTACAGCATGGCGGTGCGCGCCGACTTGGCCTTGGTGTCTGCGTCCGCCTCGACGATGCCCAGCGCGCGCTTCTGGTTCGGCCAGATAATGAACCAGACGTTGAACCACATGATGACGCCCAGCCACATGCCGATGCCGATCGCCATGTGCTTGGGCACGCCGTCGAGCAGGCCGAGTAGAACAGCCTCCAGCAGGTAGCCGTTGAGCATGGCCACCAGCAGGCCGGTCACGATGGTGGCCATGGCGGCCCAGCGGAACCAGAACAGGGCTGCCGGGGCAATTACCTTGCCGATGGCCGGTTTCTGCTCGTCCGGGATTTTCGCCATGTTGGGGATCTGGACGAAGTTGAAGTACCACAGCAGCCCGATCCACATGACACCGCTCAAGACGTGCAGCCAGCGGAGGAAGAAGGGGCCGAAGTCGGCGCCGGAATAACCCTGGGTGAGCCAGTAGAGCAGGAACAGAATCAGCGCCAGCACAAAGCCGGCGATCACCGTCCGTCCCAAGTCGGTGAGGATTGCAGCGAGGAATGCAGGCATGATGGAACCCCTCTAAGAACGCGTTGGCGTCGCCAGCGCACCACCGGAGCCGCACCTTCGCAATCGCTGCATCCGGATCCTTGTGGTGGCCGGCCTTGACCTCATTTTTTTGGCCGGGACTCCGACCTTTGATCGGCCCGCTGACCATAGGGCCAAAGCGCTGTTTTGCCAAGCGGTTGCCCGCATTTCCTGAGCCGGCGTCCCGCCCTATAGTTACCGGCATTCGAGACTCGACCGCGAAAGCCGACATGGCCTCGACCCGCCTCAGCACCTGCGCCGATCAGGTCCGCCGCCAGGACCGGGACCGCTATCTGACCGCCTTGTTCGCCCCGGCGGAGCGCCGCGAGGATCTCTTTGCTCTTTATGCTTTCAACCTCGAGGTCGCCAAGACGGCGGAGGTCGTGAGCGAGGCCATGGTCGGGCGGATTCGCCTGCAGTGGTGGCGCGAGGCGGTCGACGAGATCTACGGGGGCCGTCCGCGCGCCCATGCGGTCGTCGAACCCTTGGCCCAAGTGGTGGACCGCCACGGCTTGCCGCGGGCGCCGTTCGACCGGCTGCTCGATACCCGCGAGGCCGATTTGGACGGCGAGCCGCCGGCCGACCTCACGGCCCTCGAGGCCTACGCCGAAGGGACCGCCGCGAGCCTCTTCGCGCTGACCCTGGGCGTGCTGGGCCTGGGCATAGTGGACGGCCCGTCCGACCAGGAGCCGGCGGCCGAGGCGGCGCATCATCTCGGGGTCGCCTGGGCGCTCACCGGGCTCGCCCGCGCCGTGCCCTTCCATGCCCGGCAGAAGCGGTCCTATCTGCCGGCGGACCTGACGAGCACGGCCGGCCTGGACACGGCCGAGCTGTTCGAACTGGGCGCTTCGCCGGCCTCGCCCGCACTGGCCCGGGTGATCGAAGAGATCGCCGCGCGCGCCACCGACCGCTTGCAGGCCGTTCGCCGGTTGCGCAAAGAGCTGCCACGCGCGGCGGCGCCCCTGCTGCTGTTTGCCCCGCTGGCGGAGGGTCATCTCAAACATCTGCGCCGGGCCGGCTTCAACCCCTTCGATCCCATGGTCCAGGCCGAGCGGCCGGGCACGATCTGGCGCCTCGCCTGGGCTTTCTGGTTGCGGCGGTACTGAAGCATGGCGGCGCGCGGTTCCGGACCGCCTGTTGGGCGAGGCCTTGCTGGACTGAAACCTAAGCCGCCGCGACGCTCTCTCGGCTACCGGTCCAGGTTGCCAGGTCGGCGAGGGCGCGGGCGGAGATCGCCGGCTTGCGCTCGCGTTTCTTGAGGCGCTTGCCGTCCGGGCCCGGGCCAATGGGCGGAAACAGGCCGAAATTCACGTTCAACGGCTGGCAGGTGTCGGCCGTGGCGCCGCCCGCGACGTGGGCCAGCAGAGCGCCATGCGCCGTGGTGGCGGGCGGTGGGGCGAGCGTCTCGCCGGTCCGCTCGGCGGCAGCGAAGCGCCCGGCCAGCAAGCCGATGGCGGCGCTCTCGATGTAGCCCTCGACGCCGGTTATCTGGCCGGCGAAGCGCAGCCGGGGCTCGGCCTTCAGGCGCAGCTCACCGTCGAGCAGCTTGGGCGCATTGAGGAACATATTGCGGGGGATGCCGCCGAGGCGCGCGAACTCGGCCCGCTCCAGGCCGGGGATCATGCGGAACACATCGCCTTGCGCGCCGTACTTCAGCTTGGTCTGGAAGCCGACCATGTTGTAGAGGGTGCCGAGCGCGTTGTCCTGGCGGAGCTGGACCACGGCATGGGGCGCACGCCCATGGCGCGGGTCGGTGAGGCCGACCGGCTTCATCGGGCCGTAGCGCAGCGTCTCGGTGCCCCGCTCGGCCATGACCTCGATCGGCAGGCAGCCCTCGAAATAGGGCGTGTCCGTTTCCCAATCCTTGAACTGGGTCTTGGCCGCGGCGAGGAGGGCGGCGAGGAAAGCCGTGTACTGCTCCCGGTCGAGCGGGCAGTTGATGTAGTCGGCGCCGTCGCCACCGGAACCTCTGTCGTAGCGCGACTGGTACCAGGCGATGCTGAAGTCGATGGACTCCTTGTAGACGATGGGGGCGATGGCGTCGAAGAAGGCGAGTTGGTTCTCGCCGGTGAACTCGAGAATGTCCGCGCTCAAGGCCGGCGAGGTGAGGGGGCCGGTCGCCAGGATCACGCTCTCCCAGTCCTTCGGCGGTATGCCGGCCACTTCTTCGCGGCGGATCTCGATCAGGGGTTCGGCTTCGAGGCGTGCCGTGACCGCAGCGGAGAAGCCGTCCCGGTCGACCGCCAGCGCGCTGCCGGCCGGCACCGCATGCTGATCGCCGGCCCGGAGAATGAGGGAGTCGAGACGTCGCATCTCTTCGTGCAGGAGGCCAACCGCGTTGTGCTCGGCATCGTCGGAGCGGAAGGAGTTGGAGCAGACCAGCTCGGCCAAACCGTCGGTCTGGTGAGCGTCGGTCGCCCTTAGGGGCCGCATCTCGTGCAATATGACGGGCAGGCCGGCCCGGGCGATCTGCCAGGCCGCCTCGCTGCCGGCGAGACCGCCGCCGACCACGTGGATGGTCTTGTCGCGACTAGCGGTCATGTTTCATCCGGCGCTCAGGTCATCGGCCGGCGCGTGGCGATAGGGCGCCTTGCCGTGCCGGTTGGTCTCGTAACGGGGCAAGGGATCGGCCGTATCGAACCAGGTGAGCCGCTCGCCGTGGAACACGTGAATCGAGGGCGGCAGCGCGTTGGGCTCGTCGAGGGCGCCGATGTGGAATTCGATCAAGGATTGACCGCGCGGCTCGCTTTCCCAGGTGAGGGGGCTCCCGCAGTCGCCGCAGAAGGCGCGCCCCACGCCCGGCGAAGAATTGTAGATCTTGCGCTCGCCCTTGGTGAAGCGGACTTGGCCCGCCTCGAACGACACCAGGGTCACCAGCGGCGCGCCGGTGTGGCGGCGGCAGGAATTGCAGTGGCAGTGAGTGACGACGATTGGCTCGCCCAGAGCCTCGAAGCGGACCGCGTCGCACATGCAGCCGCCGATCGTGCGGCGTTCGGGCTGGTCGGCCATGATGGTGTCTCCTCTGTCCGGCTTCATTCTAGTGCGTCGGCCATCGTTGGCACAGGATGAACGGCTATTTCGGCGCTCCTTGGTATTAGGATCCGGAGGACACTGGAAGCGAAAGCATGGGCGCGGTACAAGGGACGCGGGCATGTGGCGCGGCCAATAACAAACACGCACCACCTCTGGGGGGCCAGACCGAAGATGCCTGAAATGCCGGAAACCGGCGGCTATCTGCTTGAAGTCATCGTCGTGCTGGTTGCGGCGGTGATCTCCGTTTTCCTGTTCCAGCGCTTGGGCCTCGGCGCGGTGCTCGGATACCTGGTGGCCGGGGCGGTGATCGGGCCGAGCGGTTTCGCCCTGGTGGCCAATGTCGACACGATCCAGGCCCTGGGCGAACTGGGGGTCGTCTTCCTGCTGTTCACGGTCGGGCTGGAACTGCCGTTCGAACGGATCCGGGTGATGCAGGCCCGCACCTTCGCCCTCGGCGCCGCTCAGGTCTTCGTCACCGCGCTGGCGGTGACCGGCATCGCCATCCTCATCGGCGCATCGACGAGAACCAGCGTGGTGATCGGCGGCGCCCTGGCGCTCTCCTCGACAGCCATCGTACTCCGCATGCTGGTCGATCGCGGCGAGCTAACCAGCCGGTTCGGGCGCTCTTGCTTCGCCGTCCTGCTGGTCCAAGACATGATGGTGGGACCCTTCCTGGTGCTCGCGCTGGCCCTGGGTGGTGGCGGTGAGATGCTTGGCCTGGCGTTGGGAGCGGCCGCGCTCAAAGCCGTGGTGGCGGTAATGGCGATCCTCGGCATCGGGCGCGTCGTGCTGCGTTACGTCTTCCAGCAGGTGGCGGCGGTGCGCGACCCCGACGTCTTTATCGCGCTGTCGTTGGTCGTGGTGCTGACCAGCGGGTTCATGACCAGCATGGCGGGCCTCTCCATGGCCTTCGGCGCCTTTCTCGCCGGCATGCTGCTGGCCGAGACCCACTACCGCCATCAGGTAGCCGCGGATATTCAGCCGTTCCGTGGGCTTCTGCTCGGACTGTTCTTCATGTCGGTCGGCATGAGCGTGGACCTTGGCCTGATGGGGTCCAAGGCGAGCCTGGTGATCGGCCTCGCGGCCGGACTGATCGTGCTCAAGGCGGCAATCCTGTCCGGGCTCGGCTTGATCGCGGGAGTGCGCCCGGCCCAGGCGCTCAACCTGGGAGTCCTGCTCTCCCAGGGCGGCGAATTCGCCTTCGTGCTGTTGGGCGCGGCGCTTGGCGCGGGTGTGGTGTCGGGCGGCATCGCCCATCTTCTGGTGGTGGTCGTTGCGCTCACCATGATGACGACGCCGTTCCTCGCCATGCTGGGCCGGTTGCTGGAGCGGGTGGTGGAGCGCCGCACGGTGGTGGACCTGGAAACTCGGACCGAAGAGACCGAGGAACTGACGAACCACGTGGTGATCGCCGGTTACGGCCGGGTCGGAGCGGCGGTGGCGGCACAGTTGAAGGCCGCGGGCTCGGACTTCATCGCCGTCGATCTCGACCCCCACCGCATCATCGAGGCCCGCGCCGCCGGCCTGCCGGTCTACTTCGGCGACGCGACCCGCCCGGAGATCCTCGAGGCGGTCCATGTGGAGCGGGCGCGTGCCATGGTGGTGGCGGTGGACAACCCGCAAGTTGCGCTGCGCGCCGTCGCCATGGTGCGCTACATCTTCCCGGATCTGAAGATTTACGCCCGCGCCCACGACGACGCCCACGCGCGGGAACTGGCACGCGCCGGCGCGGACACCGTGGTGCCGGAACTGGTGGCGACCGGCCACCGGCTGGCCGGCTCGATCATCGAAGACTAGCGCAAGTCTGATTTCGTCGGAGCCGGCCCGCGCCCCGTTCTGCGTCTCGCGGCGCTGCCGGCTCAGGAGGCCTCGGAAGACGCGGGCTCCGGGGTCAAGGCCATCTGCTCGTCCGGGATGCCCTTGAGGGCGAAGCGCCCGAGTTCGCGGAAACTACGCCGAGAGGACCGGGCCAGGGATTCCGAGACGACGATGGGGGGATCGAGATCGAGGCTGAGTCCCTCCAGGCGGGAAACCAGGTTGACCACCGGTCCGATCACCGTGAAGTCGAGCCGGTCGGCGGTCCCGATATTGCCGTACATCACCTTGCCGACGCCGATCGCAATCCCGACGCGCAAGGGCGGAGCGCCTTTTTCCTGGCGCTGCAGGTTCAGCTCCTCGATCCGAACCAGCGCCTCTTCGGCGGCCAGGATCGCCTTGTCCGACGCCTCGCATTTGGCCTCCGCGGTGGATTCGCAAGAAAAGATGGCGAGCATGGCGTCGCCCATGAACTTGAGGATCTCGCCGCCGCGGGCTTCGACCGGCCCCGCCATGCAATCGAAGTAGTCGTTGAGCAGGGCGATCACCGGCGCGAGGTCCTCGCACTGGGATAGCTTGGTGAAGCTGCGCAGGTCGCAGTACCAGACGACGGCGTGAATTTCCTCGCCTTGGCCCCGGCGCACGGCGCCGTTCAGAATGCGCTCGCCGCTGCCGCGCCCGACATAGGTGTCGAGCAGGCTGCGCGCGGTGCGCTGGGTCTGGTTCAGTTCCAGCACCGCGCCGAAGGCCGGCAGGGTGGCCTGCAGGCTCGCTTGGTCGAGCGCGTCGAAGCCCTTGTGGTCCTTGGTGGCAAAGCTGATGGCGTTGATCCGGCCGGTGGCAAAGGCGAAGGGCAGCATGAGGTATTCGGCGTAACCGTCGCGGTGCAAATCCTCGATGATCGGAAACTCCTGCGGGCCATTGAGGTTCGCGATGCGGCTATGGATTTTGGCACGGCCTTCGTAAATCACCCGCACCGGGCTCCGCTGGTAGAATTCTTGGCTCCTGTCACCGTGCCGATGGCCGGTCTCCACCGCGCCACCGGTCTCGCGCAGCCACAACAGCGATCGGGCCACAATTTGCGGATGGAGCTGCGGCATGTGGATGGTCGCCCGGTCGAGCGGCACGCCGATTTCCCGCAGCCGCTGACAATAGAAGGTGAAGAGAAACGACGTGCGGCCGATGTTGAGGCGCTCCTCGAGCAGCCAGGAAACGATCGGCCGCACCCGCTTTTGGGCCTCTTCGTCGAGCGATTTTTCCAGGACTTCGCTCATCTCACTCCGTTCGATCTCACGCCCGCTTCTTCGGTTTTTCAAGTGCGCGCCCAACGTAGGGCGCCAGATACTGACCGGTGAAGCTTTCCGGCGTGGACGCGACCTCCTCGGGCGTGCCGGCCACCAGGACACGGCCGACCTTGTTGACGCCTTCGGGCCCCAGGTCGATGATCCAGTCGGCGGTCTTGATGACTTCGAGGTTGTGCTCGATCACCACCACCGTGTTGCCTTGCTCGACCAGCGCGTGCAGCACCTCGAGCAGTTTCCTCACGTCCTCGAAATGGAGACCCGTGGTCGGTTCGTCAAGGATGTAGAGGGTGCGTCCAGTGGCCCGGCGCGATAGCTCCTTGGCCAGCTTGACCCGCTGGCCCTCGCCGCCGGAGAGCGTGGTGGCCGGCTGGCCGACCTGAATATAGCCCAGTCCGACCCGCCCCAGGGTCTCCAGTTTGTTGCGGATCGCCGGCACCGCCTTGAAGAACTCGGTAGCCTCCTCGACGGTCGTGTCGAGCACGTCGGCGATCGACTTGCCCTTGAACTTGATCTCCAGGGTCTCGCGGTTGTAGCGCCGGCCCTCGCAGATGTCGCAGCGGACGTAAACGTCCGGCAGGAAGTGCATCTCGATCTTGATGACACCGTCGCCCTGGCAGGCCTCGCAGCGCCCGCCTTTGATGTTGAAGGAGAAGCGGCCGGGCTTGTAGCCGCGGGCCCCTGCCTCCGGCAGGCCGGCGAACCAGTCGCGGATCGGCGTAAACGCGCCGGTGTAGGTGGCCGGGTTGGACCGCGGCGTGCGGCCGATCGGCGATTGGTCGATGTCGATCACCTTGTCGAGGTGCTCCAGGCCCTCTATGCGATCGAAGTCGGCCGGCTGCAGGCGGCTGCGGTGGAGGCGGCGGGCGAGCGCCTTGTATAGGGTCTCGACGATGAGCGTCGACTTGCCCGAACCGGAAACCCCGGTGACGCAGGCAAAGGTGCCGAGCGGTATCTCGGCGTCCACGGCTTGCAGGTTGTGGCCCCGGGCGCCGAGGATGCTAAGGCGTTGGCCGACGTGTCCCGGGCGCCTTTTCCGGGGCACCGGGATCTGGCGCAGGCCGGTCAAGTACTGGCCGGTCAGGCTCTCCGGCGATTGCAGGATCTTGTCGAGCGTGCCTTCCGCGATCACCTGGCCGCCGTGAATGCCGGCGCCCGGCCCCATGTCGACCACATGATCGGCGCTGCGGATGGCTTCCTCGTCGTGCTCCACGACGATCACGGTGTTGCCCAGGCCGCGCAGCCGTTTCAGCGTTTCCAGCAAACGCGCATTGTCGCGCTGATGCAGGCCGATCGAGGGTTCGTCCAGCACATAGAGCACACCGGTCAGTCCGGAGCCGATCTGGGAGGCGAGACGGATGCGCTGGCTCTCGCCGCCGGAAAGGGTTGCCGAGGCGCGCGACAGGGTGAGGTATTCTAGGCCGACGTCGACCAGGAAGCGCAGCCGCTCGTTGATCTCCTTCAGGATGCGGTGGGCTATCTCGCGCTGCTTGTCGCTCAATTGGGGATCCAGGCCCGCGAACCAGTCGGCGGCCTCGAAGACCGACATTTCGGCCACCTCGCCGATATGCAGGCCGGCGATCTTGACGACCAGCGCCTGGGGCTTGAGACGGTGGCCGCCGCAGGCCTCGCAGGGCTGGCTGGCCTGGTACTTGCCGATCTCTTCACGCACCCAGTCGCTTTCGGTCTCGCGCCAGCGCCGGTCCATGTTCGGGATGATGCCCTCGAAGGGCTTCGTCGTCTCGTAGCTGCGCAGGCCGTCGTCGTAGCGCATGGTGACCGGTTCGCCACCGCTGCCATAGAGGATCGCTTCGCGCACGGCCTCGTCCAGTTCGTTCCAGGGTTCGGTGGTCGAGACACCGAAGTGCCGGGCCAGGCTGTCCAGGGTCTGGGCGTAGTACTGGGAGGTCGAGGAAGACCAGGGCGCAATCGCGCCTTCGCGCAGGGTGCGCTCGGGGTGCGGCACCACCAGGCCCGGGTCGACATAGAGGGTAGCCCCCAGGCCGCCGCAGGACGGGCAGGCGCCGAAGGGATTGTTGAATGAGAACAGGCGCGGCTCGATCTCGTCGATCGTGAAGCCGGAGACCGGGCAGGCGAAGCGGGCCGAGAAGGTGTGCCGCTCGCCACTGTCGGCATTCTCGGTGAAGGCCAGGCCGTCGGCCAGCTCCAGCGCCGTCTCGAAGCTGTCGGCGAGACGCGATTCCAGGCCGTCGCGCAGCACCAGGCGGTCCACCACCACTTCGATGTCGTGCTTCTTTTTCTTGTTGAGGGCCGGGGCCTCGTCGATCTCGTGAAGTTCGCCGTCGATCTTCACCCGCTGGAAGCCGCGTTTCTGCAGATCGGCCAGCTCCTTGCGGTACTCGCCCTTGCGGCCCCGTACGATCGGCGCCAGCAGGTAGAGGCGCGTGCCCTCGTCCATCGTCACGACCCGGTCGACCATCTGGCTGACCGTCTGGCTTTCGATCGGCAGGCCGGTGGCCGGCGAGTAGGGGATGCCAACACGGGCGAACAGCAGGCGCAGATAGTCGTAGATTTCGGTCACCGTGCCGACGGTCGAGCGCGGATTCTTGGATGTGGTCTTCTGCTCGATGGAGATCGCGGGCGACAGGCCCTCGATCGACTCGACATCGGGCTTCTGCATCAGCTCCAGGAACTGGCGGGCATAGGCCGAGAGACTTTCCACATAGCGGCGCTGGCCCTCGGCATAGATGGTGTCGAAGGCGAGCGAGGACTTGCCCGAGCCGGACAGCCCGGTGATCACCACCAGCCGGTTGCGCGGCAGGGTGACGTCGATGCCCTTCAGGTTATGCTCGCGCGCGCCGCGGACCCGGATCTCCTGGACCTCGGTCGGCGGATCGGTGGTCTTGGATTTCATGCCTTCAAGCGCTTTGAGGGAAAGCCCGGTCAACGTCCTAGAATATGGGGTAGGCGGCCCGGAAAAGCGAGACCCGGCGGTCAGTGTCCTGACAAAATCCCGTCTGGCGGTCGCCTCTAGGGGGCGCTAGAGTGCGCGTCACGCGCAGGTAAACGTATCCGAAGAATCTATTTTGGGGCAGGCGTATGGCAGGCACGGTCAACAAGGTCATTCTGGTCGGCAATCTGGGCCGCGACCCGGAAGTTCGCAGCACGCAGGATGGCACGAAAATCACCCATCTTTCGGTCGCCACTACCGACACCTGGCGCGACCGTACCAGCGGCGAGCGGCGCGAGCGCACGGAATGGCACCGCGTCGTCATCTTCAACGAAAAGCTGGGCGAGGTCGCCGAGAAGTATCTGCGCAAGGGTGCCAAGGTCTATCTCGAAGGCGCTTTGCAGACCCGCAAGTGGACCGACCAATCGGGCCAGGATCGCTACACCACCGAAGTCGTTCTGCAGCGCTATCGCGGCGAGATGACCATGCTCGATCCGCGCGGCGGCGGTGAATATGGTGGTGAATCTGGCGGCGGCGGTGGCGGTGGCGGCGACTTTAGCGGCAGTGGCGGCGGTGGCGGCGACTTTAGCGGCGGTGGCGGTGGCGGCGGCTCGCCGTCGGGCGGCAGCGAGCCGGCCGGCGACCTGGACGACGAGATTCCGTTCTAGGACGCTTCAGGCGGCTCGGTACCGTGCGCCCCTTCGCGGCTTCCAGAGGCCGGCCAATGTACAGCAGCCCCCGCGAACTGCTTGAGTTCGGCGCAATCCTTGACGCGAGAGGGCTCCGCCCGGCGCCCGCCGATGGCCTTGTTCGAAAGCGCGGCATCGGCTAGATTTCGAGTGTGAAAGACAGTCGATTCGCCTATCGAGGCCGTTTCTAAAGACCACCGCAGAAAACATTGAAATTTTGTGAGAAAGTGGCTGCGCGGCAACCCCGCCCGGCGCCGCTTCCCAAACGTAGCGCCGGAGAGAACCCACCGTGACGCGGAGCCCCCCTAACATCACGTCGGTGACCATCGAGGAGGAGATGAAGCGCTCCTATCTCGATTACGCCATGAGCGTGATCGTGTCGCGCGCCTTACCCGATGTGCGCGACGGCCTGAAGCCGGTCCACCGGCGCATCCTCTACGCCATGAAGGAGGGCGGATACGACTGGAACCGGACCTACCGTAAGTCGGCGCGCATCGTCGGCGATGTGATGGGCACTTATCACCCGCACGGCGATCAGGCGATTTACGACGCCATGGTCCGCATGGCGCAGGACTTCGCCATGCGCCTCATGCTGGTGGACGGTCAGGGCAACTTCGGCTCCATGGACGGCGACCCGCCGGCGGCCATGCGCTATACCGAGGCGCGCCTCACCCGCGCGGCGAGCGACGCCCTGCTCGAGGACATCGAGCGCGGCACGGTCGATTTTCAGGCCAACTACGACGAGACCTCGAAGGAGCCGGTCATCCTGCCGGCGGCGATCCCCAACCTGCTGGTCAACGGCGCCGGCGGCATCGCGGTCGGCATGGCGACCAACATTCCGCCGCACAATCTGGGCGAGGTGATCGACGCCTGTTGCGCCTATGTCGAGAACCCGGCGATCTCCATCGACGAGCTGATGGCCTACGTCCCGGGACCGGACTTTCCGACCGGTGCGATGATCCTCGGCAGGCGGGCATCCGCGAGGCCTATCACACGGGCCGAGGGTCGGTGGTCATGCGCGGGCGCGCGACGATCGAGGAGATCCGCAAGGACCGCGAAGCCATCGTCATCACGGAGATTCCTTACCAGGTCAACAAGGCCCGGATGATCGAGCGTATGGCCGATCTGGTGCGCGCGAAGACCATCGAAGGCATCGCCGACCTGCGCGACGAGAGCGACCGGCACGGCTTGCGCGTGGTCGTGGAACTGCGCCGGGACGCCATGGGCGACGTGGTCCTCAACCAGCTCTACCGCCACACGGCGCTGCAGTCGACCTTCGGCGTGAACCTTCTGGCGTTGAACGGCGGCCGGCCGGAGGTGCTCGACCTGAAGCGCGTGATCGCCGCCTTTATCGATTTTCGCGAGGAGGTCATCACCCGGCGCACGGTCTTCGAGCTCGAGAAGGCCCGCGCCCGGGCCCACGTGCTTGTCGGCCTCGCAATCGCGGTCGCCAATATCGACGCGATCGTCGCCTTGGTCCGCGCCGCCCCGGATCCGGCGAGCGCCCGCGCGGGGCTGATGGCCCAGGCGTGGCCCGCGAGCGACGTGGCGCCTCTCATCCGTTTGATCGACGAGCCGGGCCGCGAGCTGGCCGAAGACGGCACCTACCGCCTGTCGGAGATCCAGGCCAAGGCGATCCTGGACCTGCGGCTGCAACGCCTGACCGGCCTCGAACGCGACAAGATCGGCGAGGAACTGGAAGGCCTGGCGGAGCGGATCGTCGAGTACCTGGCGATCCTCGACTCCCGCGAGCGGCTGCTCGGAATCCTGCGCGCCGAGCTCTTGTCCATGAAGGAGCGCTTCGGCGACCCGCGGCGCACGGTCATCGAGGAGCTGGAGTTCGAGCAGGACATCGAGGACCTGATCCCGCGCGAGGACATGGTGGTCACCGTCTCCCACAGCGGCTACATCAAGCGGGTGCCGCTCTCCACCTATCGGGCCCAGCGGCGCGGCGGCAAGGGCCGGGCCGGCATGTCGACCCGCCAAGAGGATGTCGTCAGCCAGGTCTACGTGTGCAACACCCATACTCCGGTGCTGTTCTTCTCCTCCCGCGGCATCGTCTACAAGCTCAAGGTCTATCAGTTGCCCCTGGGCACCCCCCAGGCGCGCGGCAAGGCGTTGGTCAACCTGCTGCCGCTGCAGGCCGAAGAGACCATCACAACCACCATGCCCATGCCCGAGGACGAGGAGACCTGGGGCGACATGTACGTCATGTTCGCCACCACGAACGGCACCGTGCGGCGCAACCGGCTGTCCGACTTCACCCGGATCCAGGCCAACGGCAAGATCGCCATGAAGCTGGATGAGGAAGGCTCGCGGCTGGTCAACGTGCAGACCTGCGGCGAGGACGACGACGTGCTGCTGGCCAGCGCCAAGGGCAAATGCATCCGCTTCAGGGTTCCCGATGTCCGTGTCTTTTCCGGCCGCAACTCGGTTGGCGTGCGCGGCATCAGGCTGGCCAAGGGCGACCAAGTCATCTCCATGACCATCCTGCGCCATAGGGACCTCTCGGTGGAGGAGCGTGACGCCTATCTGCGCCTGGCCGGGGCCCGGCGGCGCGGCGAGGAGGGCGAGGACGGCGAACCTTGCGCGGCCGAGGAGGTCGGCGTCGAAATTGACGAAGCGCGCTTTGCCGAGCTCGAAGCGGCCGAACAGTTCCTGCTCTCCATCGCCGACGATGGCCAGGGTAAGCGAACTTCGGCCTACGAGTACCGGGTCATCGGGCGCGGCGGCCAGGGACTCGCCAATATGGACCTGACGCGTGGCAAGAAGAAGCTGGAGGTTCGCGTCGTGGCGGCTTTCCCGGTGGCCAGCACCGACGAGCTGGTGCTGGTGACCGATGGCGGTCAGCTGATCCGTTGCCCGGTCGGGGGCATCCGCATCGCCGGCCGCAGCACCCGCGGCGTGCGTGTGTTCGACGTGGACGAGGACGAGCGCGTGGTGTCCGTCGCGCGGCTGGCCGAGGTGGATGCCGAGGAAGATGCCGAGGAAGATGATCTCGAAGAGTTTGAGGCCGCGGAGGATGGCCCCGAAGAGCTCGGCGCCGAGAGAGATGATCCCGAAGAACTAGAGGCCGAGGGAGACGATCCCGAAGAACTAGAGGCCGAGGGAGACGATCCCGCGGGGCCCGACGCCGAGGACAGCGGTGGCGAGGCCGAGGCGGGCCCCCGCGCGGGAGCCGATCCGGAGGAGAGCGCGTAATGGCCAAAGCACCACTCACCGCGATCTACCCCGGCACCTTCGATCCCATCACCCTCGGGCATTGCGACATCATCCGCCGCGCCACCCGGGTTGCCGACCGGTTGGTCATCGCAGTCGCCAGTAACCCGGGCAAGGGGCCCATGTTCGACGCCGCCGAGCGGGTCGAGCTGGTGCGCCAGGAGGTCGCGGATCTCGACACGAACCCGGCCGAGGTTTCGGTGCGCCCCTTCGGCAATCTCTTGATGCACTTCGCCGAGGAGATCGGCGCGACGCTGATCATCCGCGGTTTGCGGGCCGTCTCCGACTTCGAGTACGAGTTCCAGATGGCCTCGATGAACGCCCGCCTCAACCCGCATGTGGAAACCGTGTTCCTCACGGCGTCGGAAACTCACCAGTTCATCTCCTCCCAGTTGGTCAAGGAGATCGCGCGGCTCGGCGGCGATGTCAGTTCGTTCGTCAGCCCCCGGGTTACCGCGCGGATCGCGGAGCGGGTACCGCCCGTCTCCTAGGGTTGGCCGACAATCAGGGTGCGGCCTTTCCTATGAACGCAGCGCCTGAGCCAAGTTCCGTCCTGCGCGCGCAGCTCGCGGATGCCGCCGCCAGCTTCGCCATCGGCGTCCCGGCGGCGGTGGCCGAGTTCATGCGCGATCCGGCCGAGCCGACTGAGATGATTGCGACGGTTGCGGCAGGCGGGGACGGACTCGCGACCGCGCGCGGCGGGATCCGCCTGACCCTGCCCGAGGAGGTGCGGCCGGTGGCCTACGAGACGCCCAGCCGGCGGCCCGAACGCTGGCTGCAGGGCATCGTCTTCTGCCTGCCCGAGGCCGACGCCCGGATGGGCGGGCGGGGAGTCTTGAGCGCGTTGGGTCCCGATGCCGCGGCGCTCGAGGCGCGGAACCGGGAGGCCGAGCTGTTCGATTTGGGGGTCGGCGCGCCGCACGTCGACTTCTGCGTGCGGACCGGCGATTCGGGGCTTGCCGCGCGGTTGCGCGCCAACTGCGGGCTGGCCATGGCGGATTGGCCGGACGACCTGGTCTCGGCCCTCTTTGCCGCCAACCCGCACCGGGTGGTGATGTCGCGTCTGGGCCGCATCGAGGTCACCGGCCCGATCCCGAGCCAGCGGACCCCGTTGGGGCCGCATACCCACCTGTTCCCGGAAAAGCTGGGCGAGGGCGAGCGCCACGACCCGGCGATCCCACTTCTGGCCGGGTGGCTTCCCTCACTCCAGCTCTACCCGCCGCATCCCCAGTTCGACCTGGCGGGCGAACCGATCCCCTTCGACGAGGCCCGGCACGAAGCCTTCCAAGCGCTGCTTCAGGCCTGGGGCGAACCCGGCTATCTGGCCGCCAAGGCCCGCGCCGAGGCGGCGCTCGACACGGCGGGCGAGGTGGCGCGCGAAGAGGGAAGTGCCGAGACCGCCATGGAGGTGGCGCGCCGGCAGCATGCCGTGAGTGGCGCGCGCCGGTCCGGCGGCGCAACCTGATCGCGGCCCCGGTTGACTGCCGCCGCGGTTGACCATTTCCGGTGGCCGCCCTATCTTCCCCGCCGCCGGAGACGGGCGGGCCGAAGCCGTGACAAACATGCCCCTCCGGCCCCCTTTGCGGGCGCGTAGCTCAGCGGTAGAGCGCCTGACTTTTAATCAGGATGTCGCAGGTTCGATCCCTGCCGCGCTCACCAATTTTTCAGGAACTTAGACCGGGGCGGCGTGGAGCCGCTCATCTCATGTTCGCTTCTTGTCCACGGACCAAGCGCCGCCACAGGGACGGGGCTAGGTCTTACCGGGATGGCGTCACTTTGAGGCCGTGGCGCTCAGCGCGCGGCGACAGCGACGGCAACAACGACCACGACTAGTAGCAGAACAATCATGCCGTGCGGAGCTTCGAAGACGAGGAGACGACGTAATGATTG
>PVMK01132829.1_pt1 | contig 28440 bp, 20 predicted proteins | sample 1853481 | NCBI WGS metagenome assembly PVMK01 (sample SAMN08533507, study PRJNA380276) | Marine sediment metagenome, whole genome shotgun sequencing project. | reverse complement strand
AGTGGACGCGATACTCGAGCTTCAACATCTGAGCAAGCGCTATGGGGACCACGTGGCGGTGGACGACCTGAGCTTCTCGGTCCCGCGGGGCTCGGTCTTCGGCCTGCTGGGACCGAACGGCGCCGGCAAGACCACCACCATCCGGATGGTGGTGCGGATCATCGCCTCGGACTCAGGCACCGTGCTGCTCGACGGTGAGCCGGTGGACGACGACCGGCGGCGGATCATCGGCTACCTGCCCGAGGAGCGGGGGCTTTACAAGAAGATGAAGGTGCTCGAGCACCTGGTTTTTTTGGGCACTATCCGCGGGCTCAGACCCGGGGAGGCGAAGAAACGCGCCTCAGCCTGGCTCGACCGCTTCGACCTCGGCGAGTGGGCGACCCACAAGGTCGAGGATTTGTCTAAGGGAATGCAGCAGAAGCTCCAGTTCATCGGCACCATCCTCCATCGCCCGCAGCTCTTGATCCTCGACGAGCCCTTCTCCGGTCTCGACCCCATAAACACCCGCCAGCTCAAGCACCTCATGCTGGAGATGAGGGACGAGGGGGTGACCATCGTGCTCTCAACCCACGTGCTGCCACAGGTTGACGAAATGTGCTCCCAGATCTGCCTCATCAACCGCGCGCGGCCGATCCTGGTCGGTTCGCTGGAGAAGATCCGCGCCGACTTCGGCGGCAACACCTGACGGGTGCGCGGGGATGCCACCGCCGAGGAAATCTCCGCCCTGCCCGGGGTCGGGACGATCCACCCCCCTGGGCGAGGAGTTACTGGTGGAGCTTGACGAAAAGGGTGATCCTCGAGAACTGGTCAAGGCCCTGGCGGCCGCCGGCGGTTTGGAGACCTTCACCCGCTTCATCCCAGATCTCGAGAACATCTTCATCCGCGCCGTGGAGGAGGATCTCCAGCATGTGGGCTAGAATTTTTGCAATCATCCGTCGCGAGTACCTGGAGCGGGTCCGCACCAAGGCGTTTTGGATCTCGACCCTGCTCGTGCCCTTCTTCCTGGGAGCGGTCATGATTCTCCCCGCCTATCTCGCCGCACGTGGAGGGGGCGAGTTCTCGGTCGCCGTGATCGATCTCTCGGGCCGATTCTTCGATCCGATTCGAGACGAAATCGATCGCCTCCTCGCCGGAAACGACGAAAAGCTCAGTGTGACCCTGGTTCTTCAGGACCCGGGCCCCGACCCCGGGGCGACCCGTGAGCGGCTCAAAAACGAGGTCCAAAACAAGCGTTTCGACGGTGTGCTGGTAATCCCCGCCACCATGCCCGATGAGGGCCAACCCGAGTATGTGGCGCCCAACGTGGCCGCTTTCAAGCTTCTCAACGTGCTCGAACGATCGGTCAACAGCGTCATGGTCGCCGACCGTCTGACCGGGGCTGGGCTCGACCCGGACCAGGTCCGTGAGCTGACCCACAGGGTGGGCCTCAAGACCCTCAAGCTCGGCAAGGGTGGCGAGGAGACCCGCGACCAAGGCCAGAGCTTCATGCTCGCCTACATCTTCGTGATGATCATCTACATGACGGTGCTCATGTATGGCATCTACGTCATGCGTGGGGTGCTCGAGGAGAAGAGCTCGCACGTTGTCGAGGTCATCATCTCCACCGTCAAACCCTTCGAGCTGATGCTCGGTAAGATCCTCGGGATTGGTGCGGTTGGGCTCACCCAGTTTCTGATCTGGTCGGTGCTGATGGCGGCCGTCTCTGCGCCGGGAATGGTGTCCGCGATGGGCATGGGCGACATCGGGCTACCCACCATTCCGGTCCAACTACTGGTCTTTTTCGTCGTCTACTTCGTGCTCGGTTTTCTGCTCTACGGAACGTTGTACGCCGGTGTCGGCGCCGCCTTCGACACCGAGCAGGAGGCACAGAACTTCCAGGGTCTGGTGACCATGCTCCTGATCGTGCCCGATGGTGCTGATGATTCAGATCATCAACCAACCCGACGGCACCCTGGCGGTGGTGCTATCGCTGTTCCCGTTCTTTACTCCGATGCTGATGTTCCTGCGCCTGACGCTGGTACCGGTGCCGGCGTGGCAGGTGGCGGTTTCGGTGGTGCTCATGGTGGCTGCGATCCTTGCCTGCACCTGGATAGTGGCCAAGATCTACCGGGTCGGGATCCTGATGCACGGCTCGAAAGCCGAAGCTGAAGGACCTGGTGAGGTGGGTGAGAGAAGCATGATTGGAGTTTCGGATTTCGGATTTCGGATTTGTCTGGCAGCGCCTCGTTTCGTCTCGAGCGAGGTGAGGCGGGAATCCGCAATCCCGATGGGTGGGCTTGTCACGGCGTAGCCCAACGGGCGAAGCCGGATGGGTGGAAAATTCGAAATTCGAAATTCGAAATTCGAAATCAAGGGTGGGAAGGCGGGGCGAGGAACGCCAGGGCTTTGTCTGCTTCGGCGTCCATGATGACCTGTAGGAGCAGACCGTCGGCCGCGTCGGCGACCCGAATCACCCGCACTACGCCCTCCACGTCGGCGTACCCGGGAGCAACCTCGGCCAGACAGTTGGCCGAGCCCACGAGAAAGTCCTCGTTCCACACCACCTCCGGGTCGTCGGGGTAGAGCGGCAGATAGTGGATGCCCGACTCCACCAGGTCGTTGAAGAAATGGGTGCCGAAGCTGACGTCGGGGACGTAGGAGCCCTTCTGGCGCGCGATCTCCACCAGCACCGTGGTGTGGCAGATGTCGGCGTAGGTCACAGGCACCCCGAGCTTGATGTCGCCCCGGCTGCCCCAGCGGCCCGGACCCATGAGCAGGAACTTCTTCTGCGGCAGAGCTTTGTTGACCGCGCCCACCGCACGGGCCACCCGCAACATCTCCTCGCGCGTCTCGAGGGCCTCGTAGTCTCTCGGGTCGACGAGGACCACGTACTCGAGGTCCTTCTCCTGACCCATCTGCACATAGCGGTTGGCTGAGAAGATCTTCCGCTGGTCGGTGACATCGGGCACCTCGACCCGCTGCGCCATGGCGCCCCGGCTCAGCGTACGGCACTGCAACATATAGAGCGCATCGCCATCGTGCGCAAACTCGATATCGACCGGTTCACCAAGCCCCTCCTCGAGGAGATCGAGCATCGTCTTGAGCTCGCGCGGGAAATCCGATCGCAGCAGCCCATCGAAGGTCACCACCAGCTCCTCGGGCTCGAGCTGCGCCATCACACCCACCATGGGCAGGATCTGGCGGTCACGATAAATCGAAAAAATGCGATTCATGCCGGGGATCTTGCGCCCCACCCGGCGCATGAACTCGGCCAGCGGCTCGGATTCGAACTGACACTCCTTCAAGTCGACGACGTCGACCTCGTGCTGCGAGTAGCGGTAGACCTCGTCCGGCTGCTGTACGGAGCGCAGGGTGGGCTGCTCGAGGGGGACCAGCACCGGGTAGTCGGCCACCGTCCGATCGACGGCCCGGGTGCCGAGACCGAGCACCAGCCGCGCCATTCCGTCGCTGCGCTGAATCCGCGGCGACCACCGCATCTCGCAGCGCGAGAAGGCGACGCCGGCAAAGACCGGGAAGAGCATGTCCCCGACCTCACGCCCCACAACCTCCTGGATGAGGATGCCCATCTGCTCCTGGAAATCGATGAGACCACGCTCGCGCCGGTACTCGATGGGGTCGGGGTGGAAGATCGAGGCATAGACCTCGGCGATGGCGTCCTCGAGCGAGGCGAGGCGCTGCTCGAGCGTCCCGCGGTTGGGGATGAAGAGGCTCTTGTACTTGCCCGAGAAGGCGTGACCGATACGGTCCTCGAGGAGGCTCGACGAGCGCACCACCAGGGGGACCTCGCCGATTTGGTAGAGCATCTCGGAAAGGCCTTTTTCGATGGTTTCCGGGAAGGTGCCGCTCTGAAACAGCCGCTCCACCAGCGGGTACTCCTGGCGCACCTCCTCCGAGAGCTTGTACTTGACGTTGATGAGCTCCTCGAGGCCGTTGTGCCCGATAAACTCGAGGATGCCGTTGGCGGGCAGGAAGTAGGAGGTGGGAACCCGGTACTCGCCCTCGAACCGGCCTTCCCGCCGGGCTTCCTGGAGGATGGAGTTGGCCAGGATCAGACCGGCGGACTTGCCGCCGAGACGCCCCGAACGGCCGTCGGTGGGGAGGATGTGGGCGAGGACCTCAGCGAAGTCGAGTACCCGAATGTAGCGCTTGGCCACCGAAATGAAGTCCAGCTGGTCGGTGAGGAAGCGGCGAACCAGAGCGGCGCGGGTGCCGATCACATCCTCGGGTGGCGCCACCGCCTCGCCCGGCGCGAAGTCGAGGAACTCGTGGATCTTGTTGCGGAGCGTGTCGAGCGGCGTGTTCGGGTCTTCGGCGAGACGTGCACCCTCCTGGACCAGCATTCGTTTCTCTACCAGCAGGAAAGTGGCCGTGATCTCCTCCGGCTCGAGGTAGCGCTCGGCGTACTCGATGGCGAGGTCGTAGAGCTCGCGGCGCGACTCGCTGCTGAGCTGCGGTTTGGGGCGGTTGGGATCGTAGGCCCGCCTCGAGCCACCAAGCTTGAGGGCCGCGGCGAGATCGTCCAGCGCTTCGAGATCGACCAGCCCGCGCCGCTGCAAATCCATCAAAAGCCGGCGGCACGCGCGGTCGGCCAGCTCGGGCCTGCGCCGCTTGAGATCGTCGAACTGCTGCCGCCATTCAGTCATTGAGGTGATTGTATCCGTTATTCGCCGCCGGCGACGTCTTGTTCAGGCGGCTCAGGTCGCAGAATCTCGAAATCAGCGAGGATCGTGTCGACATCGACCACCTCTACACCCATGAGACTGTCGCGACCGCTGACCCTCACCATCGCCCGGCCACCCTCCGCCAACGGTTCGAAAAACTCGAAGCTCAGGACACCGCCTTCGGCCTCATCATCGGCGGCCTTCAGCGCCACCTCGGCACGGCCCATCTCGGTGGTCATCGGCGCCATCAGATCGTAGTCGGTGGCCTCGAGGTCGGCGAGCTTCCTGAGCCGGTCCTGAACCGCCGTGTAGTCGGCCTCGGCGGAATCTTCCGCGAATCGCCACAGCCCGTCGATCTGCTTGATCTCAACGGCGTCACCGTCGCGGGAAAGGCGCAGTCCTTCGACGTCCCAGGTCTCGAACGGCATCACCTTTTTCGAGCGCCACAGCACCGGCGCCTTGGAAAGCCGGGTGCGCACCCTCTCCGAGGCCCAGAAGAACTCGCCGTCCCCACGGCGGCAGGCCACCTCGGTGCCGGTTTCGCCCTCCCGCGTGCTGCCGAGGTCGAGACGGAAGGGCTCACCGCCGTCGGCGCGGATCAGGGTGATCTCATACTCCGGAAGGTCAAGACCAAGATCGGCCGGGTCCACCGGATCATCGAGAAACTCTTCAATGCGGAGGGAGTCGAGATCGCTCACAAGGCTCCGCAGGTGGTTGCGATCTCCAAGATCCTCGACCGGATCCAGGAGCTGCCAGCGATCGTTCAACCGCACCGCGCGGATCCTGTCCTCGCCGGCGCCGATGTCGATCGATGCCACCTGATCCTCGGTGATATCCACCACTTCGCGCGAGCGCCAGTCGTCGACCTCACGCTCAAGGTCAGACACGAACCAGCCCGGAACGATCACGATCTCGTCGGCACCCGCGAGGCGCAGCGCCCGCTTCGATCCCAAGGGTATCTCGTTGCCTACTTCCACAACGGTCTCGGCACCGTCCCCGGTGCGAAGCCTGATCTCGATCGGCGGATCATCGAGACCATACGCCGCCGGATCAACCTCGTCTGCGGCCAGCCGCCGCTCGGCCTCGAGGTTCGCGAGCGCCCTAAGGGTCGAGCTCACCGCCGATTCGTCGGCCGCGAAGTCGACGGGTTCGCGCAGACGCCATGCCTCCCCAACCTTCTCGAGCCGCACGCGTCCTTCGGCACCGTCGATCACGATCCCCACGACATCGTCGCGCTCGAAGTCCTGAAGTACCTTGTCGGCCTCAGTCTTCATCTCCTCCGAGGTAGGCCGATGCCGCTCAACCAACATGATGTACGCACCAACCGCAACAACGATCAGGGCGAGGATAATTAGGTTCTTGTTCTTCATATGTTTTCCATTACTTCAATTCTCGGCTGTGAATCCGCCAACACAGCCTCCCGTCGGCACTCAGTCCGATGGATTCACAGCCAAGAATTGAACACGCCCCAATGATCAATACCCTAATGTCGTCTCCTACGCCACACCAGGATGCCACCAAGTATGGCGGCGCCCGGCATTGCGATCAACACCAGCAGAAACAGGTTGCGCATCTGCTGCTGGGTGAGGAAGAGGCTGACCTGCTCGACATCCCGCGGCGGGATTCCCACCAGGTCTTCGCGCGCAACCAACCAGTTGAACGCATTTGTGCCGAGGATGGCATTGCCGGCGTTGGCGATGTCGAGATCGGTGAGAAAGTCGGAATCTCCGAAGACTACGAGCCGGTAGCTCTCGCCATCGCCGTCCTCGTCCGAGACGTCGCCGCCGATGTCCGTCAGTTGCTCGATAGCAATGCCCACCGCGGCCGGACCGGGATGGTCGTCGTCATCGAAAGCCACCGGTTCGCCGCGCAACAGCATGCCGAGGTTGGTCTCGCCCCAGCCCTCGTCCGAGGTCTGAACCAGGACCGTCGCCGAGCCGCCGTCGGCCGCCAGCGATCGGGCTACCGTGAACAGCACCGCGAACCCTTCGAGACCCTGGGTTATCGGATGGTTTCCGAAGTCCTCCAAATAGACCGCGGACAGGTCATAAAAGGGCAGCCGGCGCGAGGGATCGACCACCAGGTCGTCGTGGACGATCACGCCACGGTCGGCCAGGAGGGCCTCGAGCCGCGTCGTTCGCATCGTGCCGTCGGTGTCGATCAGCGGGTCGAGGGCCACCAGCATCCGCCCCCCCTTGATCCAGGAATGCGCCCAGCGCCGCAATCTCGGCTTCGGTGTAGGCCCGGGTGGGACCGATGATCGCGATCACATCGGCGTCCTGGGGAACCTCACCTGAGAGCAGCGAGACATCGTTGGTGTCCATGTTGTCTCGCTCGAGGGCGTCGGTGAGCACCGACAGACCGCGATCCCCAGCGCCGCTGGTAGCAGCCGCGGTGGAGGCCTCACCATGACCGGTGACGAAATAGATCTTGGGCACGTCCGGCGCCACCAGCGACAATATCGCCGAGGTGAACTGCTCCTCGCCCTTGAAGGCGCGCATGGTCGGCCCCTGGCCGTACTGCATGCCCGAGTAATCCATCTCAGAAATCTGGTCGGAGGTCACGTACTTGGTGCGGTCGCCGAACGCGAACACCACCGTGTCCGCCACCTGGACGCCAAACTGCTCCGCCAGCTGCCGGGTCTTGAGCGGCTCCTTGTCGGGGTCGATGAACTCCACGGTAATCTTGTCCGAGACCGCCTTGTAGCGCTCGAGGAGCTCGTGGACCTGGTCGTACATGGACGTCGCCGGGGTCATAAAAACGATGACGCGGATCTCCTCCCCCAGGTCTGAGACGATGTTCTCCGTCTTTTCGGACAGGGTGTAAAGCTGGGTCGACGTCCAGTCCGCGCGTACGTAGCGCCGACCGGCGAGCCAGTTGGCCATGATGGTGAGGGCGATGACGAGGATGACGGCAACGACACCGGATATCGTGTAACGAACAGCCTGCTTCCTCATGCCATTACCTCCACTTCTTCACTTCGAGGCTCTTGGCGGCGAGGAACAAAAAGAGAACGCCGACCGACAGCTGGTATACGACGTGCCGTGTGTCGACAATGCCCTTGGCGAAGTCGTCCATCTGGGTCCACAGGTTCATGTGACCGAGAACGGCCTTGAGGTCCGACGACATAATCAGCTGTTCCACGAGGCCGATCGAAAAAAGCGCTACCGTCACCGCAAAGGCGATGATCGCTGCGATCAGCTGGTTGTCGGTCAGGGTCGAGGCGAAGGTCCCCACCGCCAGGAAGAGAAAGCCGAGCAGCAGCACCCCAAAATAACCAGCAAGGACCGGGCCGAGATCGATCTCCGAGTGCCGCATGAGGACGAGCACGTAGAGAACGGTCGGCAACCAGAGGGCGATGTAGAAGAGCATCGCCGCGGCGAACTTGCCCACAATGACCTGGGCCTCGGTCACGGGTGAGGTCAGGAGAACCTCGATCGTGCCCGAGCGGCGCTCCTCGGCGATCAACCGCATGGTAATCACCGGCACCACGAAGAGGAGGAAGAGCCAGAAGAAAATGGTGCCGCCGAAAAAGAGCCTCAATGGGGTCATAGCCGGGGTCTGGGGATTGTTGAGAAAGGAGACCAGGAGGTAAAAGATGTAGCCCTGCATCAGCAGAAAAGCGGTCAGCACAACGTATGCCAGCGGCGACGAGAAGTAGGCGATGAGCTCGCGCCGCACGATCGCCCAGGTCTTACGCATGGGACACCTCCTCGGCATGCTCTTCGGCGACCATTTCCTCGCGCGTTGTCAAACGGACGAAGACGTCCTCGAGGGAAGCCCGGTGCGGGGTCAGCGCCATCAGCACCCAGCCGCGCTCCACGGCAAGGCCGAAGACCGCCTCGCGAGGATCGGCGTCCGGAGAATGCTCGACCACAAAATGCCCGGTTTCCCGCTCACTGACGGCCACTACGCCCGGCAGCCGATGCAGAGCTTCAGTTGCGGTGCCATCGGCGCCCTTGAGTTCGACCGCCAGGGTCGGGTTGCCGACGAACTGTGTACGCAGCGCATCCGGGGCACCGTCGGCAACGATGCGGCCGCGGTCGATGATGAAGACTCGCTCGCAGACCTGCTCGACCTCGGGCAGGATGTGGGTGGAGAGGAGCACCGTGTGATCGCGGCCGAGCTCGGTGATGAGCTCGCGCACCCTGATGATCTGGTTTGGATCGAGACCGACGGTCGGCTCGTCGAGGATCAAAACCGGCGGCCGATGGATCAGCGCACCCGCCAATCCGACCCGCTGCCGGAAGCCCTTGGACAGGGTCCCGATGACCTGCCGTCGGACATCGCCGACCATGCACCGCTCGGCAACATCATCCATCCGATCCCGCACCTCGGCCCGCGGCACCTCCTCGATGTCGGCGCGAAAGCGGAGGTACTCGTCGACCCGCATCTCCGGATACAGCGGTACGTTCTCCGGCAGGTAGCCGATGTTACGCCGGAGCGCAACAGGATCCTGGTCAAGATCCACGCCCGCCACCACCACCCGTCCGGTGGTCGGTGGCAGAAACGCCGTGAGCATGCGCATCACCGTGGTCTTGCCAGCTCCGTTGGGTCCAAGAAAACCGAGCACCTGCCCTTCCGGGACAAAGAAGCTCAGGTCGCGAACCACCGGCTCTTCCACGTATGTCTTTCCGAGATTTTCAACTTCGATCATTGATCGCGCCTCCCACCGGCCGCCGGGATCCGGACGCTCCTCAGTCGCGCGTCACGCGGCCGCCGTCAATCGGAAACCCTAAGCAAGATACGAGCCGAATTCAAGCCCTAAGAACGGGAAAGTACCCGGTCAGATTGGCAGAATCCTAAGATGAGCGGTCCTGCCGGATGTTGATCACGCCGACGGCCCGCCGGTTACGATCAACATCAGGGTGGTGGAACCGACGGTGAACTCATCCTGGTTGGAGATCTCGGCCTCGTCGGCACGCTTACCTCCGACCCAGGTGCCGTTCGTGGCGCCGAGGTCGATGAGCACGACCTCGGGGCCCCGGACCTCGATCATTGAGTGCTTTCGAGACACCTCGGAGTCCTTGATCTGTATATCCATCGACGAACCACGGCCCAGATAAACCCGCGGCTTGGTGATCGGGAAAACGCTTCCCGCCTGGCTGCCGGCGATCACCGCCAGGGAGTAGCGCTGATCCGTGGGCAGCTGGGCAAGCTTCGGAAGCTCCGGCGCCTCGGGTTCGTTATCCACGACCGGCGGCTCGAAATCTTCCGGGGAATCGGCAAACATCTTGCCGATCGAGGTGGCACTCGAGGGCTCGTCGAGAGGATTCCGCACCTCGAAGGAGTAACCGCAGCTTGTACATTTCACCTGTTTGACCTCGGCACCGCCGAAGCGGGCCTCTTCGTATCGGTACTTGGTGTCGCACTCCGGACAGGTGATGATCAACCGGATCCCTCCACTTCCGAACCTCTCAATGATATCAGTTTTGAGTTAAGAGTTGAGAGTTGAGAGTTGAGAGCAGGGAATCTCGAGGTTTCCGTCTCCGACTCCATGGTTGCCCTTGGGGGGCCACCCAATGGACCACCGAAACTCTTAACTCTTAACTCTCAACTCCCGTCCTCCTCGGCCGGCGCAGTCCATTGATCCATCCAATCGAGGACGACCTCGTGCCACTGGATCGAGTTCAACGGCTTGAGCACCCAGTGGTTCTCGTCCGGGTAGTAGAGCAGCCGCGATGGCACCCCGAGGCGCTGGAGCGCGTTGAAGGTCGCCAGGCCCTGGGTGTCGACCACCCGGTAGTCGAGGGCGCCGTGGATCACCAGCTCCGGGGTTTTCCATTCCTGGACAAACTCCACCGGCGAGTGCCGGCGATAAGCCTCGGGGTTCTCCCACGGGGGGCCGCCATGCTCCCACTCCGGGAACCACAGCTCCTCGGTGTCGAAGTAGGCCATGTACTCGTCGAGGTTGCCGTCGTGGCAGACCAACGCCTTGAAACGATCGGTGTGGCCCTGGATCCAGTTGATCATGTAGCCGCCGAAGCTGGCTCCGGCTGCCGCCATCCGTTCGGGATCGATCCACAGGTGGCGGCGCAGAACGTCGTCGAGCCCCTTCATGAGGTCCTCGTAGGGAGCCCCGCCCCAATCGTTGTTGATGGCGTCTGTGAAGTCCTGGCCGTAGCCGGTCGAACCATGGAAATCAATCATCACCGTCGCATAGCCGTGGCCGGCGTAGATCTGGGGGTTCCAACGGTAGTGCCAATGATCGTCAAAGCTCCCCTGCGGCCCGCCATGGACCATGAAGGCGAGCGGGTAGGACTTCGTCGGGTCGCGGTTCACCGGATAGATCAGGTAGCCGAAGACCTCGTCGCGGTGAGCACCAATGAAGGAGAACTGCCGGTACTCTCCAAACTCAATTGTCGCGAGCCGCGCATCGTTGAGATGGGTGATCTGTTCAGGCTCTCCACCACCGGCCGGCAGCACGTAGAACTCGACCGGCGCCACCAGGCTGTCGCGGGCGAAGAGCAGACGGCCGTCCGGCAGAGGCTTCGGGCTGTTGTTGGTGTGGAGAGTGGCCACCGCCGAGACCATGCCATCGGTGGGGTCGATGCGGAAGATCGAGCGGTTGCCGATGTTGTTGGCCGCGGCGTACAGGGCGGCGCCGTCCGGAGCCCACACCACCGAACCCGGCGAGCGATCCCATCTTTCGGTCAAGTTATGGACGCCTCCACCGGACCAATCCATCAGCATCACCCGATAGCGGTCAGCCTCGTAGCCGGGCCGCACCATGGCCAGGTAGGCGAGGGTCTTGCCATCGGGTGAAAAGGCTGGAGAGGCATCCCAGGCCTCGTTGTCCTCGGTCAGACACCGCTCCGACTTCGTGCCGTCGGTCGGCACCGCCCACAGATCCCAGTCGGTGGACCAGACCTCCTCGGAACCGTTCACGACCTTGGCGGTGTAGACCAGCCACCCGTCGTCCGGAGACACACTCCAGTCGCCATCGCCTCCCCACGGAATGGTCGGGCAATCGCCGTCCACGCCCTGCATGAGATCGATCGCTACCCCGGCCCGGCCCGCCTCGTCTATCGGGATACGGAAGACGTGGTTGCGGCGGCCGTCTTTCCATGTGTCCCAGTGGCGGACAAAGACGCGGTCGAAGATCATCCCCGAGGTCTTCTCCGCCGCTCTGTCGGCCAGGCGATCGGCCGTGCACGAGATCGAATCGGCGCAATCGGGAAAGACCGCGATGCCGGCGTACAGTGCGCCGCCGCCCGGTCCCACCGAAAGGGCCTCGACATCCAGGGAAAGATGGCTCACCCGCTCCACATCACCGGTCTTGGCGCCGACCCGCCATACCTGGGCGGAGCCGGACCGCGACGAGAGAAAGTACAGAACGTCGTTATCGGCCCAGCGAGGGCTCCAATCGTTGGCCGCGTCAGAGGTCAGACGCCGGGCTCCCGAGCCGTCGGTAGCGGCAATCCAAAGGTCTTTACGGCCCTTGTTGGCCTCGAGGTCCATGGAAGTGACGACAAAGGCGACATGGCTGCCGTCCGGAGAGGCTTGCGGGTCGGCCACCCGCTGCATCGCCACCAGGTCGTTCACGTTGAAGGGATGCGGCTGGGCCGTGACGACTCCAACGATGAGGAGAAACGCTCCGATTAAAACTGCAGTACGACGTGCCATGGTGCCTCCCGGCTCGGAGTTCCGAGCGGGGAACATCCTACCGCATTCGGTGGGCTTGGGGCTTGAGGCTTGAGGAGGTGAGGAGGTGAGGGAGTTAGGGGGTGAGGGCTCGAGACGTGCGTCCTAACCTCCTAACTTCCTAACTTCCTAACCGACAGGCCCTAGACTAAGCATATTCCGCCGCTTCGCGGCTGTACTCTTCCAGCTCGATTATTCAGATTCTCGGTTAAGAGTGAGACGCCCAGGAGGAGAGGTCGCCGGACTCGAGACCGCTCTCAAACACCGCGGCTTCGGCGCCAGCCAGATCTCCGGGGACCGGCGTGTCGGCAGCCATCGTCACCACGGTGTCAATCTCCCCGCCTTCGAAATCCCAGGTGGAGAGGACCGCTCCCGTCGTAGATACCGGTGCGGGGCCGGATGGTGCGATCTCGGCGTCGTTCCACAGCAGGGTGGTCGTTCCCACCCCGACCGCGAAGACTGCGGCGGCCGCGGCAGCCAACCACCCGAACCGCCTCTGTTTCGGCACCACAAAGTTCTGGAAGACCTCGGCCACCGCGGAGTCCAGCTCGGCCATCGGCTCGTCGCCGAAGGTGTCGCACCACCACCGAGCGCAGACGGCACAGTCCTGGCGCAAGGCCTCCGCCTCCATCGCCCGCCGATCGTCGAGCCGACCGCAGGCCAGCTCCTGGACGAGGTTGCCGTGTTCGGGGCAGTTGGACACCGTCATCGATCCTCCATCTCATAAGACGCAGGCGGCCGGTCCGGGTAACGCCGGCAGCTAGAGCCCGCACTTCTCACCGGGTGTCTACTGCGGACGGCGAATCGCGGCGTCCCGCCGTGCTTGTCGCAAATCGTGCTCCTCGACGTAGCGCTACTACGACTGCGTCGCCCGATTCGCAACAAACCCAGCGGATACTTGCGCTTCGCCGCCCTCGCTACGAAACCCGGTGAGAAGAGCGGGCTAGTCACGACGGCGTCCCACGGCGCAGGTCATCGAGCCGCGCCCGCAGCCGTTTACGGGCCCGCATGGTCCGCATCTTGAGAGCGTCGGGACTGATGCCCATGGTCTCGGCCAGGGCCTCCACCGACACCCCCTCGGCACGCGCAATCAGCAGCCGCACGATCTCGTCATCCTCGCCTGTCAGGGCCGCGAGCATCAAACGAACCTCGGCCACCCGCTCCGCCCGATCGTGGGGGTCCTCGCCGCCCTCGAGATGGAGGGCATCCTCGAGCACGTCCTCGCGCCGCACCGCCGCCCGCCGCAAATGGTCGCGCGCCGCGTTGGCCGCGATCCGGCGCAGCCATGCCGGAAAGGTACGCGGGTCTTTCAGCCCGTCAAGCTTCCGCCACGCCTTGAGCGCCACGTCCTGGGCGAGATCACGCGCCGTTTCGGGGCAGCGGACCCCGCACGCGAAGAGGGTCGAGACCACCGCGCTACGGTGGCGTTCGAGCAGCCCGCGGAAGGCCTCGTCATCACCACCGCGAGCCCCGCGCACCAGGAGCTCGATTTCGGCCCACTTCGAGGGTTCAGACATCTATTCTAAGATACGCGATCCCCGCAACCATTCGCCCACCCGGATGCAGGGTTCACTCGCCCAATCACGCGCTCGGGTTCAGGGCTCGGGGTGCAGGTCCCACCCACTCACCCCCGGAATCTGGTGTCCCGGTGGTCCCTGGACCCTGAACCCTGAACCCTGTATGGCGGTGTGCTACATTCTGCCGACGGCATGACCGGTTCCAACGAACTCCCGCGTCTGCTCTGCAACCCGCGACCCGCCCACCTCGTGCTGCGGGATGGAACAACGTTTTCCGGATGGGCCGCCGGGGCCGAGGCCGTGATCGAGGGTGAGGTGGTCTTCAACACTTCGATGACCGGCTATCAGGAGATGCTCACCGATCCCTCCTACCACGGCCAGATCCTGACCCTCACCACTTCCCACGTCGGCCAGGTGGGCGTCAACCCGTCGGACGCCGAATCCGACCGTATCTGGGCACGCGCGCTGGTGGTCCAGGATCTCGATCTCGAGCCGTCCTCGTGGCGTGCGAACGGTGACGCCGAGGAATGGCTCGCCGAGCGTGGTATCTCAATCGGTTGGGGTTTCGACACCCGTGCCATCGTCCGCTACGTGCGCACCACAGGCGCCGTACCCGGTCTGTTGGTGACCGATGGCACCCCGCCCGAGGACCTCAGCAATCGCGCCGCCGGAGCGCGCGGGACCGACGGCCTCGATCTGGCGCGCGAGGTGGCCTGCAGCAAGGGCTACGACTGGGACGAAGGGCCCTGGGCCTCACCCTCGCACCCGATCGCATCGGCCGAGGACGGCCATCGTCCGACAGCGGCTGTGATCGACTTCGGCGTCAAACGCTCCATCTTACGACGCCTGGTGGCCGAGGGCTTTCGAGTGCGGGTGCTGCCGCCCGACACCCCGGCCGATGAGCTGATCACCGGCGACTTCGCCGGCGTGGTGCTCTCCAACGGCCCCGGCGACCCGTCGGCGGTGGCCGGCACGCGTTCCTTGATCAATGGCCTCGTCGGCCGGGTGCCGATCCTCGGCATCTGCATGGGCTGCCAGCTCCTCGGTCTCGCCCTCGGAGGCCGCACCGTCAAGCTGCCCTTCGGCCACCACGGCGGCAACCACCCGGTTCGCGAGCTCGCCACCGGACACGTGTTGGTTACCTCCCAGAACCACAACTACGCGGTCGAGGAATCATCATTGCCGCGCGAGGTCGAGGTCACCCACATCAACCTCACCGACGGCACCCTCGAGGGTCTTTCGCTGCCGAAGGCCGGAGTCGAGGCGGTGCAGTTTCACCCCGAAGCCTCACCGGGACCGAATGACTCGATCGGGCTCTTCAAGCGGTTTGCCGAGCGGTGCCGTGAGGGCATCTCATGATTTCGGATTTCGGATTTCGGATTTCGGATTTTTCCATCGCTCACCCCGAGGAGTGTGAGCACGGGGCGGGTGAGCGGAAATTCGAAATTCGAAATTCGAAATTCGAAATTCCGACCTGCGCGGTGGCCCAGTGAGCACGAAACCGTCATCGGTTTGCATTTTGGGCGCGGGGCCGATCCGCATCGGTCAGGCCTGCGAATTCGACTACTCGGGCGTGCAGGGCGTCCGCGCGCTGCGCGAGGAGGGCTGCCGGGTCATCCTGGTGAACTCCAACCCGGCAACGGTGATGACCGATGCGCGCCTTGCCCACCGCACCTATGTCGAGCCCCTGACCGCAAAAACGGTGACGGCGGTTCTGGAAAAGGAGCGGCCTGACGCCCTCATCCCCACCCTCGGCGGGCAGACCGCTCTCAATCTGGCTGTCAAGCTCGAGGAGACGGGGGTCCTCGAACGGCTCGGGGTGCGCCTACTCGGCGCCTCGGTGGAATCGATCAGACTCGCCGAGGATCGCGAGGCCTTTCGCCGTGCAATGGAGGAAGCCGGACTGCCCGTCCTGCCTGGAGCCACCGTGAGCTCGGTGGAGGAGGGCCTCGAGGCGCTCGAGACCATCGGCCTGCCGGTCATCCTCCGCCCCTCCTTCACCCTCGGCGGCTGGGGCGGCGGCATCGCCCACGACCGTCCGACCTTCGAGGTCCAGCTCAAGAAGGGGCTCGAGGCGTCACCTTCCCACCAGGTGTTGGTTGAGGCCTCGGTTCTCGGGTGGAAGGAGTTCGAGCTCGAGGTCATGCGTGACTCGGCGGGTGCCTTCGTGGTGGTTTGCTCGATCGAAACCCTCGACCCGATGGGGGTCCACACCGGCGACTCGATCACGGTGGCCCCGGCGCAGACCCTCACCGACCGCGAGTTTCAGGTGCTTCGGGACGCGGCGCGGATCGTCCTCGATGCGGTCGGAGTGGCCACCGGCGGCGCTAACGTCCAGTTCGCGGTCAACCCGGCGGACGGCCGCTACGTGGTCATCGAGATGAACCCGCGGGTATCGAGGTCGTCGGCCCTGGCCTCCAAGGCGACCGGCTTCCCGATTGCCCGTATCGCCGCCAAGGTCGCTCTCGGACGACGTCTGGACGAGATCATGAACGACATCACTGGTTCGACTCCGGCCTCCTTCGAGCCGGCCCTCGACTACGTGGTGGTCAAGATCCCGCGCTTCGCATTCGAGAAGTTCCCAGGCGCCGATCCAATCCTCGGCACGGCAATGAAGGCGGTCGGCGAGGTTGCGGCAATGGGGCGGTCATTCGAGGAGGCGCTCCATAAGGCCATACGGTCGCTCGAGATCGATCGTGACTCGCTCGAGGCGCCGGCCGAAATCGGCGGCGCGGACGACGCCGAGCTCGAGCGGCGCCTCACCGAACCATCGCCGGACCGGCTGTGGGAGGTTGCTGAGGGGCTGCGCCGGGGGTGGAGCCTCGAAAAGGTCTTCGATCTGACCTCGATCGATCCCTGGTTCCTGCGCCGCATCAAATCGCTGGTGGCGGCCGAAAAAGAGATCGTGGCACGGATCGAGGAGCCCGGGGTGCTCGATTGCGTCAAGCGGCTGGGCTTCGCCGACGACCACATCGCCCGTCTGGCGGGCATCGAAGCCGACACCCTCCGCAGCCGGAGAATCGAGGACGGGAAGGGGCGGATCAGGCGCCGGGTGGACACCTGCGCGGCCGAGTTCGAGGCCCGCACTCCCTACCTTTACGGCAGCTTCGGCGACGGCGACGAGCAGCCCACCCCGCGCCGCCCGGTGCTCATCCTCGGCGGCGGGCCGGTGCGTATCGGCCAGGGCATCGAGTTCGACGCCTGCTGCGTGGAGGCGGTCGCAGGGCTGCGCGCCGAGGGCTTCGAGGCGGTCATGGTCAACTGCAACCCGGAGACCGTCTCGACCGACTACGATGCGGTGGATCGGCTGCACTTCGATCCTCTCCACCATGAGGACGTCCTCTCGATCTGCGACGCCGAGCGACCCCTCGGCGTGATCGTCCAACTCGGCGGCCAGACTCCCCTCAAGCTGGCCACCGACCTCGAGCGTCACGGGGTGCCGATCTGGGGCACGTCGAGGGACGCCATCGACCGCGCCGAGGACCGCGGGCGGTTTTCAGAGCTCTTGTCGGAGCTCGGTCTGCGCCAGCCGCCGGGTCGGATGGTGGCCTCAGCCGAGGAGGCGGCGGCCGCTGCCGACGAGCTCGGGTTCCCCGTCCTGGTCAGGCCTTCCTACGTCCTCGGGGGAAGGGCGATGGAGATCGTCTACGGCCACGACCAGCTCGCCGGCTATCTGAAGCGCGCCGCAGCCGTCGACCCCGACCGTCCGGTGCTCCTCGACCACTTCCTCGAGCGCGCGGTCGAGGTCGACGTCGACGCCGTTGCCGACGGCGAGCGGGTGGTCATCTGCGGCATCCTCGAGCACATCGAGGAGGCAGGGGTCCACTCGGGCGACTCCGCCGCGGTCACCCCGCCGGTCAGCCTCCCACTCGAGCTGCAGGCGGAGCTCCGGCGGCAGGTGCGGCTGCTCGCCCTGGCTCTCGACGTGCGCGGTTTGATCAACGTCCAGTTCGCGATCCAGGAGAACACGGTCTACGTGATCGAGGTCAACCCGAGAGCGTCGCGTACCGTACCCTTTCTCGCCCGCGCCAACGGCACACCCTGGGCCGAGCTCGCGGCCAGAGTCTGCGCCGGCGCCGGCCTCGACGATCTCGGGGTCCACGACGGGGTACCGACCGAGGTTGCGGTCAAGCTCCCGGTCTTCCCCTTCGAGCGCTTCCCCGGCGTCGACCCGCTGCCGGGCCCTGAGATGCGGTCGACGGGCGAGGTCATGGGCCGCGGCCGGACCTTCGGCGAGGCCTTCGCCAAGGCGGCGCTCGCGGCCGGTTGGCGGGTGCCCGAAGGGGGACGGGTGCTGCTGTCGCTCGCGGATCGGGACAAGGCGCGGCTGCCGGCACTGGCGGCGCGGTTTGAAGAGCTCGGCTTCGAGCTTTTGGCCACCGAGGGCACGGCGACGTCGCTCCACGCCGCCGGCTTTCCCGATGTGAAGAAGGTCTTCAAGGTCGGGCAGGGACGCCCCGACATCCCGGAGCTCCTGGCCGACGGCGCGGTACAGATGGTGATCAACACCGCCGCCGGTCGTCGCGCCGCCCAGGACGCGGGCTCCATCCGCCGCGCCGCGCTGGACGCCGGGGTGCTCTACTTCACCACCATCCCGGGGGCCCATGCCGCCGCCGAGGCAGTGGCGACCCTGCGGCGCGGTCCGTTGTCGGTGCGGGCGCTGCAGGACGACGCTACCGGCCAGCCGCCGTGGGCAGCCTCGCTCAACGTTTAACGTTCAAACGTTTAACGTTAGAACGTTTAGTGGATCGATGTGAGCCTAAATTCTGCCAACAATCTTGCATCAATGAGATCGTAATCGCTGCCCTCGAACCGATAGTAGTGCCGGCCGATGACGTAGGCGCGCTCGATCTTGCGTTGGGTTTCGTCCGGGTTGTACAGGAGCCGGAAGACGTGGCCGACCTGGATGTAGCTGATCATCCGGATGTCGTCCGCAGTGTCGAAAGCGCCGTCGCCACCTGCTGACACCATCTCGAGCCGCATCCAGTCGCCGTGCCCGGTCGGGCTCATCCCTGGTGAAAAACGTGGCCTGCAACCCTTCGGAAAGATCTGCGACGACCTGGGGATCGTCTACCCAATCGTCAGCCTTGGGCATCGGCCGGACGTGGAGGCGATAGGGGCGGCCCCAGCCATCCACCGACCGCACCTCATAGAGCTCGCGAACCGAGGCCGGTGCCATCTGAGTGTCGGCGCCATAGAAAACCAGCGGGATCCAACCGCGAACCCGCGCGGTCGCCGCCGGCGCCAGGGCCTTTTCCCAGTCGCCATCGAATGGAGGCATCTCCATCTCCCGGATCGAGTACCGGGATGCGGCAGAGGCGATCTCGTGCATGCGGTGAATGGTCTCCAACTCGGCCGCTCGGCCTCCGTCTCCAAAGACCATCCAGCGCAGTGTCGTCTCGAGGTCCGGGCCCGGCCCGGTGGTGCGGAGGCGCATGAAACCGAGGATCGGCAGGAGCAGGATCAGACCGTAGACCACGACCCGCCAGCCGCCGGCGGCGAGCTGCGCGAGCAACGATGGGCGCGGCGGTCGCGCCAAATTGGTGCTCTGGTCCCAGCCGCAGTGGAGGCAGATCGTCGAGCCCTTTGCCAGATTCTTGCCACACCCCTCACACATCACGAGTTCGCTCATGCCACCCTCACAGAACCAGCGTAGCAGGAACGAAGAGTTGAGAGTTCGGAATTGAGAGTTATGAGTTGCCGCCCTCCCCCTATGGGAACTCTCAACTCTTACCTCTCAACTCTCAACCTTTTTTGGGTCGCCACCACGGCGCAAGACGATCGACGAGCGCGCTCCAAGCGTTGTCGGTGTCGGTGATGGCGTCGCCGCCGAGCTTTTCGAGCAGGGCGTCAGCAAGGATGAGCGCCAGCATTGCTTCGACGATCACCGGCGCGGCGCCGATGGCGGTGACGTCCGAGCGTTCCCAGGTGGTGGCGCCTGGCTCACCGGTCGCGAGGTCGACCGACGGCAGGCCGCGACGGAGAGTGGAGATGGGTTTGAAGAACGCCCTCACCACCAAGTCGGCGCCATTCGTGACGCCTCCCTCGAGCCCGCCGGCGCGGTTGGTGGCGCGTTCGAGCCGGCCGTCGATGAGTTCGATGGCATCGTGCGCCTCGGATCCGAGCACCGAGACCACCTCCATGCCGGCGCCAATCGCGGCCGCCTTGACCGACGGGATCGAAACCAGGGCCTGGACGATTCGGCCGTCGAGCTTGCGATCCCAGTGGACGTAGGAGCCGAGGCCAGGCGGTAGGCCACGCACCACCGCGCCGACCACTCCACCCATCGTCTCGCCATCTTCGCGCGCCGCGCGCACCGCCTTGACCAGCCGCTCCTCGTCGTCGGGGCGCGGGGTCACCAACGGCGAATCGTGGTCGACGGACTCCAGATCCTCCCAGGTCGGGGGGCCTTCCAGAACCTCCTCCGGACCGACGCGGAGCACCGCTGACCGCATGGCGACGCCATAGCGGGCCAGAAGCTGGGCGCAGACCGCCGCCGCCGCGACCCGGGCCGCGGTCTCCCGCGCCGACGCCCGCTCGAGCACGTTGCGCATGTCCTCAAGCTGGCCGGTGGCGGCGCCGCCCGAGTAGTCGGCGTGACCCGGCCGCGGGCGGGTTACCACGCGCTTCGCCGCCGCCTCAGTGTCGATCCGCCATGGGTCCATTACCTCGGACCAGTTCTCCCAGTCACGATTAGTGATTGCGAGCACCAGCGGCGACCCGAGGGTGCGGCCGTCGCGCAAGCCTCCAGTCACCTCGACCGCGTCTCTTTCGATCCGCTGTCGACCGCCGCGGCCGAAGCCGTGCTGGCGGCGTCTGAGCCAGACGTCGATCTGTTCGCGGTCGACCTCGAGGCCGGCCGGAAGCCCTTCCAGGATCGCGGTCAACCCCGGTCCATGGGACTCGCCGCCGGTGAGCAGGCGCAGCTTTCTCATGCCTCAGAGGATACGCGGACTCGGGCGCCAATCCAAGGTGGTCCCGAGTCGTACTCCCTAGCCCGCTCTTCTCACCGGGTTTCGTAGCGAGGGCGGCGAAGCGCAAGTATCCGCTGGGATTGTCACGAATCGGGCGACGTAGTCGTAGTAGCGCTACGTCGAGGAGCACGATTTGAGACAAGCACGGCGGGACGCCGCGATTCGCCGCCCGTAGTAGACACCCGGTGAGAAGTGCGGGCTAGTCGTTCGTATCCGATGCTATGATCCCGTCCTCGTGAAAACCTCGATCCGGAATCTGGCAACACTCGCCGTTGGCACAGCGCTGTTGCTGCTCGGCTCTACCGGGGTTGCCGCCGACGACCCCCAGACCGCCAAGCTCACCATCCTCCACACTTCCGATCTGCACGGCACCGTGCTGCCGTTCAACGACAACGCCAACCGGCCATCGAACAAGGGCTCGCTCGCCCAGGTGGCGACCCTGGTCGAGGAGATCCGCTCCGGCGCCAACCACCCCGTGCTGGTGCTCGATTCAGGCGATACCCTCCAGGGCACGCCGTTGGAGCAGTTCGTCCACGTTCGTTGGGGCGAGCAGAGCCCAACCATTGCGGCCATGAACCGTATCGGTTACCAGGCAATGGCGGTGGGCAACCACGAGTTCAACTTCGGTCTTGAAGTGCTGCGACGCGCCGAGGAGCAGGCGGCGTTTCATTTCCTGTCGGCCAACACGCTCAGCGAAGGCACCGCTGAGCCCGCCTTCTCGCCCTACGCGGTGTTCGAGACCGGTCCTCTCAAGGTCGGTGTGCTCGGCCTCACCACGCCCAACATCCCCGGCTGGGAGAAATCCGAGAACTACGCAGGCCTCGAGTTTCAACCGATGGACGAGGCCGCTCGCCGCTGGGTTCCCATCTTGCGAGACGACGAGGGCTGCGACCTCGTGGTGGTGATCGCCCACACCGGTTTCGAGCACGATCCCGACAGCGGCGAGCCAAACGGCACCGAGCACGAGAACTTCGCATGGCGCCTGACCGCGGTTCCCGGCATCGACCTCCTCCTCACCGGCCACACCCACGACGACATCCCGCCGCGCCTCATCAGCGGCGTTATCGTTTCCCAGCCGTCTTCGCGCGCTCAGCTCCTCACCCGCATCGACCTCGAACTGGCGCGGACCGAAGGCGGCTGGGACATCGCCCGCTGGTCGGGCACGAACCTCCCAACCGGTACAGCGCCCGCCGCCGCCGAGATCGTCGAAGCGGCCGGCCCGGTCCAGAAACGGGTGGCGGCAGCCCTCGACAACGCGGTCGGCGAGGTGACGTCTGAGGTAGTAGTCGATCGCTGCCGGCTCGAGGACTGCGCCGCCGTGGACCTCATCCACGCGGTACAGCTCGAAGCCTCGGGCGCCGACCTGTCGTTGGCGGCGCTGCTCAACGCCCGCGCGCCGAGGCTCGCCCCGGGACCTGTGAGCTGGCGCTGGATCCACGCGTTTTACGTCTATCCAAATACTCTGGTCGCGGTGCGTCTGACCGGCGACCAGGTTCGCGACGTGCTCGAGCACGCGGCCCGATATTACGATGGTTTCGAGTGCCCGGCCGAAGGCGGCTGCACGGTGTTGACAGATCCCGCCATTCCCACTTACAACGTGGACAACATGGCTGGCGTCGACTATCGAATCGACCCCACGCGGGCGGAGGGATCGCGCATCCACGATCTTCGGTACGACGGTCTGCCGCTCGATCCTCACGCCGAATTCACCGTCGTCTGCAACTCGTATCGCGCGGCCGGCGGCGGGCTCTTCCCCCATCTGGACGAGGCGGAAATCGTATGGCGGTCATCAGCGGAAATGACGGATCTCATCGGGGACTATCTCAACCAGCACCGGCCCTGGCGCCCGGTGGTGGACGGCAATTGGCAACTCGGCCGCGACATCGCGGCCGAGGAAGAATTCGTCGCCCCTGAGCCCACGGCGGAGGAGGACCGCACGGAGCCGACGACCCTCCGGGAATGAACCGTTTTCGCCCCCGAGGGGGTAATGGAGAAGGAACATGGGTAACTTTCGATTGATGCTTGGCGTCTTCGCCGCAGTGCTGCTGGCGGTGGCGCCGCAGGCGGTGTGGGCCCAGTCGAGCGTGGCGACGGGCCAGATCTTCGGCACCTGCGAAGATCCCGACGGGGGAATGATGCCCGGGGTGATCATCCAGGTCAAGAACCAGGACACCGGCTTCTCCCGCAGCACGGTCGCCGACTTGAGCGGGTTCTTCCGGCTCGACCTCCTGCCGTCGGGGACCTACGACGTCCGCGCCGATCTCAAGGGCTTCAGGTCCGAGATCAAACGCGGCGTGGTGGTCACCCTCGGATCGTCGGTCAAGGTCGAATTCGAGCTCGCCCTGTCGGCGGTGGAGCAGGAAATCGTGGTCACCGCCGAGTCACCGGTGATCGAAACTACCAACCCGTCGGTGGCCGCCAGCGTTGGCGCCAGAGAAATCGCGAATCTGCCGCTCAACGGCCGTGATTTCACCGACTTCATCATCCTCACTCCGGGCACGGTCGCTCCCGGAGACGACGCCGTGACCGGCCGCGGCGGCGTCAATATCGGCGCCCGCGGTATCCAGAATTCCTTCAACGTCGACGGTTCCAACGACCAGTCCAGCTTTTTCGGTGAGGAGCGCGGCGGCACCCGTCCGCCCTTCACGTTCTCGCAGTCCGCTATCAAGGAGATGCAGGTCATTCGCAACTCCTACAACCTCGAGTTCTCGGCCGGCGGCGGCGTCATCAATGCCATCACCAAGTCCGGCACCAACGAGTTTCACGGGGAGGTCTTCGGCTACTTCCGCGACGACAGCATGGTGGCGACCGATGCTTTCGATCGAGATCCCGATGGCTTCGAACAGTGGCAGTACGGCTTCTCCATGGGTGGTCCGATCGTCAGAGACAGGCTGCACTGGTTTGCCGGCGTTGACATCCAGGATCTCGGTAATCCCAGCTTTCGTGGGTTTGACGGTTTTCCGTTCGATCGCACGGCCGAGTGGGAGGCGATCACCGGCCTCGAGCTTGACGAGGAAATCGGGGACATCGGCCAGACCAACGACGCCCTGGTTCTCATGGTCAAGTTCGATTGGCAGCTCAATAACAGCAGCCTGCTGACCGTCCGCGACAACCTTTCGACCCAGGAGGGCATCAACCTCACGAACGACTTCTTTACCTCCGGACGTTCCACCAACGGTTTCGAGGAGAACTCCTTCAACTCCCTTGTCGCAACCTTGAATTCGGTCATCTCCACAAATTCCTTCAACGAGTTGATCGTCCAGTACTCGCTCGAGGAGCGCCCGCGCGCGGCCAACAACAACACCCTCCCCGAAACCCAGATCAGCTTCTTCTTCGACGCCGTCTACGGACAGAACCAATTCCTGCCCAACTCCCTCGATGAAAAGCGATTCCAGATCATCGACAACTTCAGCTTCTTCGCCGGCAAGCACACCCTCAAGGCGGGCCTCAACCTCGACCTCGTGAACTTCGACGACGGCTTCCCCCGGTACGCCGCCGGCCAATACGTCTACTCCGATTGGGATGACTTTTTTGACGATATCCCTGCGCAGTACACACAGTCGTTCTCCGACTACGATTTTCAGGTCAATTTCGACACCGACTACTACGCCGTGTTCATCCAGGACGAGTGGCGCACGAGTCCCAACTTTTCGCTCACCTACGGTCTGCGATACCAACTCCAAAAACATGGCCAACCGAAAGAAACCAACCCGCTCTATCCGGATACCGGCACGATTCCGGATGACACGAACAACTGGGCGCCGCGCGTCGGTTTCGCCTGGGACATCTCGGGTGACGGCAGATCAGTGCTGCGTGGCGGCGGTGGCTACTTCTACGACAATACGCCGACCCTGCTCGACGCCAACGCCATGCTCACCAACGGCATCCGTGTCGTCCGGTTCTTCCTCTCATGTGACGATTTCGCATGCCCCGAGTACCCCAACACCCTCGAGACACCACCCGATCTCCCGCCGGATATCTTCGTCTTTGCCCCCAACTTCGAAAACCCGAGAACCCGCCGGTTTTCGCTCGGCTACGAACGCGAGATCGCGCGCGACGTCGCGGTCGGCGTCGATGTTATCTGGTCTGAAACCGACAGCCTCGAACGAAAACAGGACCAAAACCTGGCCCGCGACGGTGGCACCACCGAAGACGGGCGACCGACATACGAGCATGGTTCCGTCTACCCCGATTTCAACAAGATCATTCAGTTCACCTCCGACGCCGAGGGCGAATACAGGTCGGTCGTCCTCTTCCTGAAGAAACGATTCTCCAACGGCTGGCTGCTCGACACCTCATATACGTTCGCCCAGGCAAAGGACAATGACTCCAACGAACGTTCGGTGTCCACCAATAGCTCCTATCCCGAAGACCAGTTCAATCTCATGGAAAACTGGGGTCTGTCAGACTACGATGCCGAACATAAATTCGTCCTCAGCTTCACATACCAGCTGCCGTTCAACTTCCTGGTCTCGGCCATCGGCCACATCCGCTCGGGCTTTCCCTTCAGCGCATTGGATGAGCGAGACAACAACACCGACATCTACGAAAGTGATCGAGCTCTGTACCAGGATGAGCAGGGCAACTGGGTGCACGCAGACCGAAACACCTACCGTCAGCCGTACAACCGGCGGCTCGATCTCCGATTCTCCTGGACCGCCAACTTCGGCCGGGATCTCTCGCTCGAGCTCATCCTCGATCTGTTCAACGTCACGAATGAGGCGAATTTGTACTCGAGCGGCAGCCGTCAGGTCCTGGTCGAGAGCGACGGCAGTTTCAACGACAGATTCGGCCAGCTCAACCGTGCCGGCGAGCCACGCAACTTCCAACTCGGTGCGAAGTTCCGCTTCTAATGTTGCCTTATGCCGTTTGGGGGGCCTTTGGGCTCCTCTTTCCTTCGGCCCGCGCCTTCGGCGGGGGCCGAAGGAAAGAGATAAGGGTAGGATATCCAGGTGCAGCGGTTGAAGATTGAGAGCGAGCGTGGGGCATATGAGGTCATCGCCGAGGCTGGGGCGGTTTCCCGGCTTGGGGCGGTTGTTGATGAGGAGGGGTTGGTGCGGCCGCGGTCGGTGGTGAGCAACTCCACCGTCGGGCCGTTGTGGGGCACACCGGCCGCCGCGTCTCTCGATGCACCCTTGGTCGAGCTTCCGGACGGCGAGGCGCACAAGCGCTGGCCGGCGGTCGAGACACTTCTCGGACAGTGGCTCGACGGGGGGCTTCACCGCGGCGACTCGGTGACCGCGGTCGGCGGTGGGGTGTTGACGGACACCGTCGGTTTCTCGGCCGCGGTCTACCTGCGCGGCGTCGACTGGATCGCGGTTCCGACGACTCTGCTGGCGATGGTCGACGCCTCGGTCGGCGGTAAGACCGGCGTCAACATCGACCAGGGCAAGAACCTGGTCGGCGCCTTTTGGCCACCGCGGTTGGTGGTGGTGGATGTCGAAACGCTGACGACGCTGCCAGAGCGCGAGCTACGGGCCGGCATGGCCGAGGTCGTCAAGACCGCCTGGATCGGTGATCACGATCTGCTGACCGTTGTGTCCTCGAGCCTCGACAAGGCGGCAACCGAAGAATGGGAAGAGCTCGTAATGCGTTGCGTCGCGGTCAAGGCGGAGATTGTCGGCCAGGACGAGCGCGAGACCGGTAAGCGAGCCGCCCTCAACCTCGGTCACACCCTCGGTCACGCGCTCGAGGCCGCAACCGGCTACCGTCACTTTCTGCACGGCGAGGCGGTGGCCTGGGGTCTGCTGGCGGCGGCGAAGCTCGGACGGCGCCATGGCCTGCTTTCAGGCGAGGGCGAGGAGGCCATCATCATGGCCGTCGAGTCTCTCGGTACGATGCCGTCTCTCGCCGACATCGATCCTGAAGCTATTGGCTACTATATTGGGCACGACAAGAAGCGGAGCGCCGACGGAATCAGCTGGGTCCTTCCCACCGACAACGGCATCGCACTCAATCAGCGAGTCGCCGCAGAGGAGGCCCTCGAGGTGTTCCGAGAGCTGAAAAAAACCCCGATTTGGAGAGACTGAGATTGGATCTAGCCAGGCAAAAAAACACCATCGAAGTTTTATAAAAAAACTTTATTGAAACCGATCTCGGTGGCGCTGATGGGTGGTATAGTCGCGAGCATCAAACGGGAGGGATAGGAGGACAAGATGATGAAGAAGGTTTTTTGTCTATTAATTTGCACCTTCTTGTGGGCGGGACTCGTCCAGGCACAGGGGGTGACCACCGGTTCCCTGTCTGGTGTGGTGTCGGATCCCAATGGGGAACCCATTCCCGGGGTCACCGCGGTCGCGACGCTGACCACGACCGGCACCCGCTTCGCCACCGTCACCGACGCCACGGGCCTGTTCCGAATACCCAATGTCAAGGTGGGCGGCCCCTATGACGTCGTGATGAGCCTGGCCGGCTTCCAGACGCAGACCGTGTCCGATGTCTACGTCCGCCTCGGTGAGAGCACCCATCTCTCGGTCGCCCTCCAGCTCGCAGCCGCGACCGGCGAGATCGTGGTCGTCGGTGAGTCCAGCCCGCTCATCAGCCCGACCAAGATGGGCGTCGGCAGCTCGGTGTCGCAGGGCTCTCTCGAAACCCTGCCCACGATCGAGCGTAACATCTACGACTTCGCCCGCACCAACCCGGTATTTTCGACCTACTCGCCGGACTCGGACGCAACCATCCTGTCGGTGTCGGGCCGCAACCCCCGCTACAACAACATCTCGATCGACGGCGCGGTCAACAATGACGTCTTCGGTCTCGCTGGCAGCGGCACCCCGGGTGGCCAGTCCGAGGTCCAGCCGATCCAGTTCGACGCGGTGCAGGAGCTGCAGCTGGTGACCTCGACCTTCGACGTCCGCCACGGCGGTTTTACCGGCGGCAGCGTCAATGTCATTACAAAATTTGGCACCAACCAGTTCCACGGCCTCGTCCGCGCATACACGAGCAGCGACAGCTGGATCGGCAGCGGGCCCGACTACTTCCCGGAGCTCGGAACCTACGAGGACACCGAGTACGGGTCCAACCTCGGCGGCCCGATCAGCAAGGACAAGCTCTTCTTCTTTGTCGACTACGGCCACAACGATCTCGACCGGCCGACCGGCTGGTCGCTCGACGGCACCACCGGCCAGTGCTGGGGGGGCTGCAATTTCACCGACGAAGCCCAAGAGTTCCGCCAATTCAACATCGACAACTACGGCTACGACCCCGGCCCTCTCGGTGAGCTCACCCGCACGACTCCCAGCGACCATTTCTTCGTGAAGTTCGACTGGAACCTCAACCAGAGCAACAGCTTGATGGCGCGCTACAACTACGTCGATGCCGCCAACATCATCAACCGCCCCGGCGACGGTTGGTACGAGTGGGACGGCGAGGCGTACGATTTCAGGAGCAAGACCAACTCGCTCGTGGCGCAGTGGAACGCGGTCTTCGGCGACAGCTACTTCAACGAGCTGCGCGTTACCTACCAAACCATTCGCGACAAGCGCACCGGCGTCGGCGAAGATTTCCCGGCCGTCCGGATCAACAACGTCGACGGTGACTTCAACGTGTGGGAGATCGGCACGGAGCCGTTCTCGACCTTCAACGGCCTCGACACCGACATCATCGAGATCACCGACGACTTCACCTTCTTCGCCGGCGACCACG